>OGYL01000707.1_pt1 | contig 26641 bp, 24 predicted proteins | sample 1576541 | NCBI WGS metagenome assembly OGYL01 (sample SAMEA3541551, study PRJEB24748) | human gut metagenome | biome: human gut; feature: human-associated habitat; material: faeces | place: China | collected 2012 | reverse complement strand
CTGGTTGGTGTTAAGAGAGTCGTCAACAGGCTTTGTTACGCCGATTTTCCACGGCAGGCGTTTCTCGTTAATTCCTCGCGTAACAATTTCTCCGCCGATTTCAACCATGAAGTTCTCAATGCCTTTGCTCCTCAGAAAACTTGCCACGACGTCGCTTCCGTAGCCTTTTGCTATGGCGCTGCAGTCGAGCATTATGCGTTTGTCGCTCTTTACGATGTGGTTTCCTGTAAGTTTAACTTTCTTGTAGCCAATGATTTGTTTTAGACTGTCAATAGCGGCCTCAGTGGGTTTTGTGTCGTTCTTGAATCCAAAGCCCCATGCATTGACCAACGGCGCCACGGTTATGTCGAATGCGCCTCCTGTATCTTCCGAAATATCTTGTGCCATATTGAACACATCTGCAAACATCTTGTTGACTTCAACATTCTCGTTGCGGTTTATTTTTGATATTATGGAACTTTTGTTGAACGGAGACAACGATGCGTCGACCTTTTTAAGTTCGGCTTCAATTTCCTTTTGCAGGTCTTTGTCGCTTTGATAGGTTATGTTGTATATCGTGCCGAAGATGAATCCGGTGTTGTGCTGATACGGCATTGTGTGCTGTTGGCGTACAATGATCACTGTTCCTACAATCAGAAAAATCAGAAATGTCAGTTGTAGAGCCAGTTTCTTTTTGTTTCTTTCTTTATCCATTGCCGTTATTGCTTAATTTATATGTCTATCGCAACATTAAATGTTCCGCCTATTGTCGAGCTTCCCGTTTTGCCGAATCCGGGCACATACCACGAGTTGCCTAAATCGCCGTCGTTATATGATATTCTGCTTTTGTAGCGTAAGCTCCATCCCAGATGCAGCGGTCCCCATATCTTGGCGTCTACTCCTATAAGTGCCTCTATCCAGTGATAGTTGCATTGCACTCCTTCCGCAGAATATTGTGCGGTGCCGCCCCATACAGGGTCGGTAATGTCTGGGTGTGACAGGTCGTATTTAAACGAAGTGAACGCATATCTCACTCCGGCATACAGTCTGTAAATGTCGTGTTTGTTCTTCAGCAGGTTAAAGTCAACACCGATTTTGGCGTAAGGTGCAGTTGTCTTGTATGATATCTGTGTTACGTCGTTGTCATGGTCGGTTTTGCCGATACCCAGTTCAAGCACCGGAAAATACTTGTCTTTGAGATTAATTCTCAGCGCTGCCTCATATTGTCCGTAGTCGCCGGTAAGCATCTGTATAGGTCCTACGAGGTCAACCGACACGGCAAATCCTCTGAAGAACGACACGCTGTCTTTCTTTTCAACATTCTTTTCCTGTGCGTTTGCCGTCATTGCACACAGCAGCATGATACTAATCGCGATGCTTGAAATATATGAGGAAATGTTTCTTTGATGTGTCATAGTTAACGTCGTGATTGTTTATTACTATCGAGTCGATGGCGTTGTGTGTGCAGCTTACCGATGTTATCTTATGGAAGAATGACGGCGAGCAGTCAACCGACTCAAAGTGTGGCATGTCTTCTTTTTCTACGATAACAGTATCAAGTTTTGTCGTCTTGTATAAAGTGTCTTTTGTTTCAAAAAAGAATATGTCCTGTTTCTGAGCGTAGCTTATGGGCAGCGAAAATTCAGTCGTCTTTACGTTGCGGTTAATCAGCACAGAATCGTTGCCGTCAACGCGGTTAGTGTATATTGTAAGCGTATCTGCTAGTGTGTCTACCTTGCCGGCAGCGTTCATCAGCTGATATTGTGTATAGACTAAACTGTTTAGCGGACAGTCTATCGACGTGCATGCTGCGGTTGTAAGCAACAATGTTAAAAAGCCTATGGGCAGGGCAAGCATTGACAGACCTTTAGTCTGTAATGCGCCCATGTGTACTTTTTTCGCAAGTTGTCTTAATACTTTATCTTTTTTTCTTGTCATGACGAGTGCGCTCTTGTTAAAGCCGAATGGCTTTAGCATTTTGTTTCTTTATTATTGTTTCTCACCGCATCTTATTTTCTCTGAAATCTGATAGTCGTTGCGACCTGAAGAGTTGCGGCTGATAAGGTCGCCAAGGAAACCGGCCAGGAACAATTGTGTACCTATCATCATCATTGTCAGTGAAATGTAAAAGTAAGGAGAGTCGGTTACAAGACGCATCTGCTGTCCATTGGCTACGGCCACCAGCTTGTCGATACCGATTATCGCTGCTGCGATAAATCCTATAAAGAATACTATTGTGCCCAAAAAGCCGAACACATGCATTGGCTTGCGGCCGAAACTGCTGAGGAACCATAGTGTAATAAGGTCAAGATAGCCGTTGAAGAATCGGTTGAGGCCGAATTTAGACTTGCCGTATTTGCGTGACTGGTGATGAACAACCTTTTCGCCAATCTTGTCAAATCCGGCGTTCTTTGCCAAATAAGGAATGTAGCGGTGCATCTCGCCGTAAACCTCGATATTCTTCACCACATCTTTGCGGTATGCCTTCAGACCGCAGTTGAAGTCGTGCAGATTCTTTATTCCGCTAATCTTGCGTGCCGTTGCGTTGAACAGCTTTGTCGGTATGGTTTTCGACAGCGGGTCGTATCGTTTTTGCTTATATCCCGAAACAAGGTCGTATCCGTCTTCGGTTATCATTCTGTATAGTTCGGGTATCTCGTCGGGCGAATCCTGAAGGTCGGCATCCATTGTTATCACCACGTCGCCTTCTGCCTCCTTGAATCCGCAGAACAATGCCGGACTCTTGCCGTAGTTGCGGCGGAACTTAATTCCTCTGACGCACTCATGCTCTTTGCTGAGCTGGCTTATCACCTTCCACGAACCGTCGGTTGAGCCGTCGTTGATGAATATAACTTCATAAGAAAACTTGTGTTCTCTCATCACGCGTTCAATCCATGCGTAGAGTTCAGAAAGCGATTCTTCCTCGTTGTATAATGGTATTACGACTGATATGTCCATTTTATGTGTTTTTTAAAATTTTCTTTTATACTTTGATTTTATCAACGCTGCCATTGGCCAGCTTATCACAATTCCCAAGAACAAGTTTGTCGTCAGAAACTGCAAAGCTATGTCTATAGGCCTTAGCGTGGCTATAGTGTCCATGGTTAATTTCATTTCATCGGCTTTTATTCCGTAGAGAGTCATCATTGATTTAAACTCCGGGCTTGAGGTCATTGCCGTATATTGGTTCAGCAGAAATCCGTGATCGATAAACTGAAAGTAAATATATTGTGCGGCGGCCAGCAGAAGTGCTGCGTAAAAATATGTCAGCAGGCTGTATCCGTATGCTCTCCAGTAAGATATCACACCGTCAAGAATATTGTCGCGGAAATTTCTGAGGCGTATAGCCGATACGATTATTGATGCTATGCCGAATATCAGGGCTGCCATATTAAGCAGCGGCATGTAAAACTGTGCGATGAAACAAGCAAAGCTTATTATCCACATTACGCCCATTATGGCACCGTCTATGCGTGCAAAAGCTTTTATCTGTTCATATTCCTCTCGTGTTGTCATTATCGGAATTTTATTGATTTTTTGTTCTTGTTACTGTCGGTGTGCGTCTGTATCGGGATTTATTCGCTTTCAGCCCGGTTTTGTCAGACTTTATCCGAGAGTGTGTAATCGCGTGCAAAATTACTTATTTTTCACCATATAATTATTAGCGGTGCTAGTTTTTTTGTTTTTTTATATGAATGAATCCTTACTCGTGTTTTGTACCCAGTTCCTTTTATGTTGCCGTATTATGCGCCGTTTATGTACATCTGTCTGGCCGCCATGCAGCAAGTATTGATATTATGAATTTCAAAAAATAAGTTAAAAAGCGAAGAAACGTACCCTAAAATTGCTCTGTTGTAAAACTTTATTATTACCTTTGCAGCCGCAAAACGGGTAAGTCTTGTACGGCCAGCTCCCTTCGAATCCTCCAGGACGGGAACGTAGCAAAGGTAGTTGGTTGTAGCGGCGCGATACAAGTAGCTTGCCCACCCGCCTCTTTAGCTCAGTTGGCCAGAGCACGTGATTTGTAATCTCGGGGTCGTTGGTTCGAATCCGACAAGAGGCTCAAAAGAAATTGAACTATTAATGGGACTTTAAAGGCAGATATCTATTTATGGTGTCTGCTTTTTTTGTGTGCTTATCGTTAGCTATATACCACTTGTGCATATCGTCTTTAATATGAAAATAGTGATGGTGTGATATTTCGTTATGTAAGGTAATGTGATATATCTTGTTTCTTTATGACAAGTATTTAATGTCATTGTTTTTGGATGAAATAGAAAATATGAATCCTTAAAAAGCTGTTCTTTGATAAAGAATGTTTACAATGCAGAGCAAAAACAGAGTAAAAGCACTGCTTTTGTGATGTAAAATCATGGCTTTTGTTGTGTTAAAGCAGGCATATCGCAACCCAAAACAAGTCTTTTCGGTGCAAAAATATTGCTGATTTGTCATGTTTTAAGGCAAAAAACAATGCACATAATCTGTGCTGAATCTGTAATGTTTTGTGCTATTGATATTTACGTTTGCACACGTTTTTCGGCTATATTTGCGGCCTCATGATTATTGTTTCAAAATATTGCTGCTGTGGAGCGTCAACATAATTCAAAAAGAAAGCAATTATTCATATAGTTTGTCATTGTGTATTTTGTGTCGTTTGCCCTGTGTGCTTAATTTTCATTATAAGGATGTATGAGTTGTGCTTTTGTAACAATATATATAAATTACCTGTCAGTATGCTTGTCAGGTAGGCCTATTTTCTTTATCTTTGCACCCTGAATATGAAAATTAACAGAAGCCATATTTTGCAGCTGGTTACCGAAGGCGAGCATGTGCATCAGGACTTTAAGTTTGCCATAACAGACGCATGCAAGATAGCGCGCAGTCTTTCTGCCTTTTCAAACACCGAGGGAGGGCGGCTGCTTGTGGGCGTTAAGGATAACGGCAAGATCGCCGGCATACGTTCGGCCGAGGAAATATATATGATTGAGGTTGCCGCAACGCGATACTGTCGGCCTTCGGTTACTCTCGACAGTCAGATATATAAGGTCGACGGCAAGGATGTGCTTGAAGTCAGTGTGGCCGAGAGTCAGCATAAGCCTGTATATGCCGTTGACGAGGACAAGAAACCTAAGGCATACATTCGCATTAAGGACGAAACGATACTTGCCAGTCCGGTGCATCTCGATATTTGGCGGCATGACCATAAGGATGTGATGATAAGATGTAACGAACGGGAGCAGTGCATCTTGCGTCTTTTGGAGAAGTATGGCGAGATTACGCTTAACCGGTGTGTCAGATTGTCGCATATTCCCCGCCGTCAGGTAATCAGCCTTTTGGCCGACTTTATACGTTTCGACTTGGTAGAGACTGTTTTCAGAGGTCATATATTTTATTTTAAACTTAAACAAAACCAATAAGCGTCATGGAACTATTCACACAGATAATCAACGAAACCAACGACATACTTTGGACTTACATACTTGTAGTAATGCTGTTGGGCTGTGCCATATGGTTCAGCATCAAGACTAAGTTTGTACAGTTTCGCATGATAGGAGAGATGATACGCCTGCTGGGCGACTCTACGGCAAAGATAAACGGACATGAGAAGCACATATCTTCTTTTCAGGCTTTCACCGTGTCGCTGGCAAGCCGTGTCGGCACGGGTAATCTTGCCGGAGTGGCAACGGCCATCACCGTGGGCGGTCCGGGTGCAGTGTTCTGGATGTGGATTATAGCTTTGCTTGGTTCAAGCAGTGCATTTGTCGAGTCGTCATTGGCGCAGTTGTTCAAGATAAAGGGCAAACACTCGTATATCGGCGGACCGGCTTACTATATGGAGAAGGGACTCAAGAAGCGCTGGATGGGCATTCTCTTTGCGGTGCTTATCACCATAACGTTCGGCTTTGCGTTCAATTCGGTGCAGAGCAACACCATGAGCGCTGCTCTGCAGAGCGCGTTTGCCGTTGACCCAGTGTTGTCGGGCGCGGTAATATCATTGCTTACGCTGTTTATCATCTTCGGAGGTATCCATCGTATAGCGGCGTTCAGCAGCGTCATAGTGCCGATAATGGCCGTCGGCTATATTATTTTGGCACTTTATGTTGTGCTGACCAACATTGGCCGCGTACCCGATGTAATATCTCTCATTGTAGGCAACGCCTTCGGCTGGCATCAGGCTTTGGGCGGCGGAGTAGGCGCGGCACTTATGCAGGGCATAAAGCGCGGACTGTTCAGCAACGAGGCGGGCATGGGCTCGGCTCCTAACGCTGCCGCCACAGCCCACGTAACCCATCCCGCAAAGCAGGGCTTCATCCAGGCGTTGGGCGTGTTTACCGACACATTGCTCATCTGTTCGTGTACGGCTTTCATCATTCTGTTCAGCAAAGACAGCGTTGGCAGCGGTCTCGACGGTATACAGCTAACTCAGGCTGCGCTGACAAACGAGGTTGGAAGCATAGGCACAATATACATTGCCATAGCCACTTTGTTCTTCGCCTACAGCAGCATCCTCGGCAACTATTATTACGGCGAGGCCAACATACGCTTCTTTACGTCGCGCCGTTGGCCCATGCTGCTCTATCGTATCCTTGTTGTTGGCATGGTTATGTTCGGCTCTTTGGCAAGTCTTAATCTTGTGTGGAGCCTTGCCGACGTAACTATGGCCCTGATGGCTCTCTGTAATCTTGTGGCAATATTGCTTTTGGGCAAATATGCTTTCAGACTGCTCGACGATTATATGGCTCAGAAGAGGAAGGGCATAAAGAGTCCTGAATTTCATAAAGAGAGCATGAAGGACATTGAACAGGAACTTGAATGCTGGTAAAATGCTTCGCCAAGTAACCGTGTGACATGCCTGAAAAACGGCATTTAGCAGGTTTCTGTACACAAAAACAGCACAAATTATGCGTTTTTGTATAAAATAAATTTATCAAAGATTTGCAGAATTAAAAAACAGACATTACCTTTGCAGCCGCAAACACGGGGATAGCTCAGTTGGTAGAGCATCGGTCTCCAAAACCGAGTGTCGGGAGTTCGAGCCTCTCTTCCCGTGCAACTACATAGAGCCGCAGCCTTTTGGAGGTTGCGGCTTTTGTGTTTTTATGCCATATTTTTGTCGTTGTTATATGTGCATTATGGCAGAATATTGTTAAATTTGTGGAGTAGGTGAGTAAGAGTTGCATTTGTTTCTTAGCTCCACTTGATAAATATAAATGATGTAGAACAAAATAAAATATCAGATATGCAGATTCTTATTGGATGCGCGAAGGATATGCGCGGAAGTGATGACAGCAATTATGGCATTATGACCGAGCCGCGTTTTGCCGGCGAGGCTATGCACAACGCATTGCAGATGGCGGGATATGATGAGGCCGAACTGGCTGATATGCTTCACTGCAACGCAGACATTGCGCGGCAGAACCGGCTGAGGTATATGCACTTTGCGGGCGAAGGACCAAGGCTTCAGGCTGTTTTGGCATATACGGGCGTAGTTTATAAATATCTTGATGCGCCGGGCTTTACGCCCGATGACAAGACTTATGCACAGGAGCATCTGTGGATAACTTCGTTCTTGTATGGACTTTTGCGCCCCGCCGACATGATAAAGCCTTACAGACTTGAAGGCAACGTGGTGCTGCCGGATAACGGTGTGAGTATGTTCGACTATTGGAAACCGCTGCTGACCGATGTGCTTATCGATTCGGTTAAGGCTTCCGGCGGACTGCTTGTCGACCTTGCGAGCAGCGAGATGAGGCGACTGTTCAACTGGCGCAAGGTGGCGCGCGAGGTTGATGTTGTTCGCCCGGAGTTCTATGTCAGCAAGGGCGGACGGCTTAAGACTATTGTCATTTATGCCAAGATATGCCGCGGAGCCATGACGCGCTATCTGCTTCAAAGCCGCATTGACAATGCCGACAAGCTGAAGTCGTTCGATTTTGAGGGATTCTCTTATAGCGAGGTTGACAGCAAACCCGGTTGTCCGGTGTTTGTTTCAAATCTATAAAGCGGTTGAAGGCATAGGTATAACGCTTTGATAAACCACGATGCGGCTTGTCTGCCCATTGTGGTTATGCTTTTTTGTGGTTGAGTATCCGTGCCGGTCATGCTATGCCGTTACTCTCTGTTTTAATGTTTTCGGAAAGTGAAGAATATATAAAAATGACAGCTGAGCAATGTTATAATTTGCTCAGCAGTCATTTTTGTATTGTGAAGATTATTTTCGGTCTGTTTATTCAAGGTCAACCACCGTTATTCCGGCACCGCCAAACTGCACGTGTTCATCGCGGTAAGAAACAACGTTTGGCACGGTTGACAGATACTGGCGGATAAGCTGGCGCAGTATGCCCGAGCCTGTGCCGTGCAGAATGCGCACGCGGCTCATGCCCACAAGTATGGCATCGTCGATAAAATATGTAACAGCGTTTATGGCTTCGTCGCCTCTCATTCCGCGCACGTCTATGTCCTGCTTGAAGTTCAGCTTGCGGTTGTCTATCGTCTCGCGCGTCTGTCGTCCCACTGACGCGTATGTCTTAGGCTCCTCCTTTTTGGGCATTTCGGCACGCTCCAGGCGGTCGGCGCGCATCTTGGTGCGCATGTCGCCGAATATCACTGTGGCCATCTTGCCGTCGGTGCTTTCTATCCGTCCTACAGATGTAAGGCCCTTTATGCGCACTGTATCGCCGGCTTCCAGCGGTGCGTCTTTCTCTTTCTTCTTCAGCGTGGCCTCTTTCAGTGCGGCAGCCGCGTCTTTGTTCTTCTCGGCCTTCTCCTTCTTGCGCTTCTCCTTTCTCTCCTTGCGCTCCTGTATCTGTTTAATCTTTCGGGCTATCATCTCGTCGTTGGCAGTAGTGTCAACCTCGTTGATTTCCTGCTTAAACGCGTTCAGCTCTTCCCTTATACGCTTAGTCTCCGCCTTTTCGGCCTGACTTTCGCGTATCTCCCTTATGGCGTTCTCAATCTTCTTGTTGCTCTCGCGCAGCAGTTCTTCGGCCTGTTCCTTCGCCTTGCGTATCACGTCCTTTCGGCTCTGCTCCAGTTCCTTCACCTCGCTTTCATATTTAGCAATGGTCTGCTCCATTGTCTTCTCGCGCTGGTGAATGTTCTGTCGTTTGTTTTCCCAATAGCGTTTGTCGCGCACAATGTCCTGCAGATACTTGTCGCTCTGTATATAGTCGCTTCCAACTATGTCGCTCGCGTCTTTTATCACCTCTTCGGGCAGGCCTATCTTGCGCGCTATCTCTATTGCAAACGAGCTTCCGGGGTTGCCTATCGAGAGTTGGAATAGCGCTTTCATCTGCTGGCGGTCGTATAGCATGGCTCCGTTTACCACTCCTTCGTGGTCTTCGGCAAAGTGCTTCAGGTTCTGATAGTGGGTGGTTATTATTCCGTAGGCCTGTTTGTTGCAGAACTGCTTCAGCACGGCTTCTGCTATGGCACCGCCAATCTGCGGCTCAGTACCCGTACCAAACTCGTCGATAAGCAGCAGCGTGCTGTTGTCTGAATACTTCATCATGTACTTCATGTTCATGAGGTGGCTCGAGTATGTACTCAGGTCGTTCTCTATGCTCTGCTCGTCGCCTATGTCAATAAGAATGTTCTTGAATACTCCTGTACGCGAGCGGTCGCCTACGGGGATGGACAGTCCGCATTGAAGCATGTATTGCAGCAGTCCGGCCGTCTTCAGGCAAACCGACTTTCCGCCGGCGTTAGGGCCCGATATTATCAGTATGCGCTTGTCTTTGGTCAGCATTATGTCGAGCGGCACAACCTTCTTGTCCTGCTTTTCTAACGACAGCTGCAACAGCGGATGGCGTGCCTGAATCCAATCTATGTGGGGCTTCTTCCCGACTTCCGGCTCAATGCCTTTTATCAGCTGTGCCAGTTCGGCCTTGGCGCGTATCATGTCTATTGTTGCCAAAAACTTATACGACTCCAATATGGGTTTTACGTGCGGACGTACAAGTTTAGAGAAATCGGTCAGTATGCGTATTATCTCGCGGCGCTCCTCTGCTTCAAGCTCTCTCACCTTGTTGTTGGCCTCTACCACCTCGGTAGGCTCAATAAACACGGTCTTGCCCGATGCCGACTCGTCGTGTACTATACCTCTTATTTTGCGCTTCAGTCCCTGCGTTACGGGTATCACCAGTCGGCCGTCGCGTATGGCAGGCGTAACGTCCTTGTCAACCAGTCCTTCGCTCTGTGCCGAGCGCAGTATGCTGTATAGCGTGCGCGATATGCTGCCTTCGGTGCGCGACAGCTCGCGCCTTATGTTCTGCAGCTCGACCGATGCGCTGTCTTTCACCTTTCCAAACTTGTCGAGTATCTGGTCGATGCGCTGTATCAGTTGCGGAAATGTTATTATGTCTGCCGTCAGACGGTGCAGCGCGGGGTAGGGGTATGTCCTTTCTTCCTCGTCGTCATTGCCGTCCGTGCGGTTAAGATAGTTGACGATGTTGCATATCGTCTCGAGCGAGCGCCTGAGGTCAAACAGTTCGCCCTCGTCGAGATGAGTGCCTTCAAGTCGCAGGCGTGCCACCGACTCGCGCACGTCGAAGAAATATTGCATCGGAAAGTCGTCGGCTTCTTCTTGCAGCCGTCTGAACTCTTTCACCTGTTGCAGCCATTCGTTTATCACTTCTGCGTCGCTCGAGAATGTCATGTTGTCTATTCTTTCCTTGCCGAGTGTACTGAGGCAGCGCTCGCGCAGAAGCGTGCGGATTTCATCGAATCCTATCTTACTTTCAAACGTCTTTGGATAAATCATGCTGCAAAGGTAGTGCAACCCTGCTGAAATGCCAAATAAAATCATCACATCTTTATATCGTGCGCATGTATGACGCATTGATTTTCGCCGTGTCGCAGCGTCAAAGTTGCCAAACTTCAGGCTTTAAGTATGCCTGCTTTACGTTTTTAGAAGATGCCATTTTGCAGTGTGATACGTGCCCTTTTGCATCCTAAAAGGCATCCTTTTACGTTCTAAAAGCTATCCTTTTGCCTTCTAAAAGGTGCCCTTTTGCAATATGATATGTGTCTTTTTGTTTTCTAAGATATATCATTTTGTCTGTTGAGAGATATTCTTTCTGTAATAAGTTGGTGTTTTCTTATATTTCTAATTTATTGTTCCTTTTATTGCTCTTTTTCATGTTTTCTTCATTAAAAGTATATAATTTTATTGTCGATGGCACATTTTCCTGATTTCGTTTGATATGTTTTTTGTTTGTTTCTATAAAAAGTTGACTTCTGGTAATCCTATTACTGATATTGGTTGACTTTAATATTAAAAAAGTTTTGTTGAAAACTCGTCACTCGTCACAATGCGACTTAACTCGTTGAATGTCAGTAAAATAAGATGTGACGAGTTGATTTTTCAACTCATCACATCCCGCCATTTCTGCCCTTTTTCGCCCGAAAATCTTCACGTTTCGGCAGGTTGTGATGATTAGTGTGACGAGTTTTAAATTCAACTCGTCACACTATAACCTTTTGATTGTCAGTGTGTTAAGCCGTGATGTGACGAGTGACGAGTTTTTAACAAAAACTTTTATTGTTATTTGTTTTGTATATACATTACTGATTTCGGTTGACTTTAAATCCTAAATTTTGTTGATTTCAAACAGTTTTTTTCCTTATTCATTTCTGATTTTCTTACCCAAAAACATTTATTTTTTCATCATTATGTTGACTCCGGCCGTATATTATTTTCTACTTTTACTCAACTTAAATCATAAATATTATGCCACAAACCTTCCTTAAATCGCCATCAAAACAGCTCAAAAACAAGAAAAACACACTTTTTTTGAAAAAAGTCGCCAAAAAATTTGGAGATTACATGAAAACCCCTTACCTTTGCACTCGCTTTAGAACACAAAGCTTGTCAATCCAAAGACAATGGAGAGATGGTAGAGTGGTCGATTACAACGGTCTTGAAAACCGTCGTGCTGAGAGGCACCGGGGGTTCGAATCCCTCTCTCTCCGCCACTTGCAAAGATGCGAATCACATTTGTGGTTCGCATTTTTTTGTTTGTGATTATTAGTAATGTATTAAATATAACGTGACTGTAGGAACTGAAAATGATAAATATATATCCGGTCTTTCATAATAAAAAGCAATATCTAGATCTGCTGCTCCTTGCAGATGAGCAAGAGTCCATGATTGATCGCTATCTGGAACGCGGGGATATGTTTGTATTGTCTGATAACAATGAGGTTAAAGCTTCATGTGTTATAACAGAAGAAGGCGCAGGTGTCTACGAAATTAAAAACATTGCAGTCTATCCACAGTTCCAGCGTCAGGGCTATGGAAAGAAGTTGATATCCTTTCTTCTTGAACATTATAAAGCTCAATGTCATACAATGCTTGTCGGAACAGGAGACTCTCCTATAACCATATCTTTCTACAAGAATTGCGGATTTGTGTATTCACATCGGATACCCAATTTTTTCATTGATAATTATGATCATCCGATTTTTGAAGATGGTAAACAATTAAAAGATATGATTTACTTAAAAATCAGTAAAAGTAGATAGTTGTATTTTATATAAAAGTTAGGCTAGTCAGAAAGTGGATATAATGATTATATTGTATGCAACCATTTCGGCACTTGCCGTACTTTCAAAGAATATCAGCCCAACTTCATCATGAAGGTGGTTAGGAAGTTGTTTTCCGCAGTCTGTTTAATGTAATCACTTTGTTGGGCTTATGCCTATGTGTGAATTATGTAGAGAAAAAGGTATGTAATAGAATGTATAAACGAATCGTTGAAGAATAAGGTCATTGAAACTATTGAGGTTTCATTGGTATGTTCACCGGTATGATGTTTAAAAGTCCTATCACTGAAATCGAATATTGCAAGTATTCTCTGGACGCAAAAGTTGTATTTGACTCCCCATATAGGTGAGAAGATGATAGTATGAGTTCGATTGGACATGGGGAAGAAAATCCGATGAGTTCTGACCTCTTAAATATCTTAAGTTTATAGAATGAAGGTGGGTGGAAATTCCGTCCACTACTTTTTATAATGAGCTTCAAGCGGCACAAAAAGTAGCAAAGATCCATCCCTTTCTTTTTGTCTTTTTTATGACAGTGAGTTACTTTGGCACAGAATTTGCTTATTTCAATATTATAAAAGAAGTAAAAAGCGTTGTCACAATTATTATTTAGAGTATGAATATTAAAATTGTATTATTTTCTTGTTGTATTATTTTGGTATCTTCATGTGTCAGTATTCCAAAGGAAACTGCTGAAATGTCTATTTTGCTAGAACATCAAATATCTGTATTAAAAGAGGCTAATAATAACCTTATAACAACTGTATACAAAGAGAAAGAGAATAACTTTATTAATTATTTAGATAATGTTTGGTATCCTCAACATATACAAGCAACTTTTAGTGACTCTATTATTATTAAAGCCTGGAATGAAGCAGTTGAAACTGATAGTCTTCAATATAGGATGAGATTAATACAAAGTATAACAAATTTGTGTTTAAATGAATATAAACAACGAAAGGATTTGGGATTAAAATCAATCCATACTGTAAGGGATTCTATAATAGAAACATTCAATCAGCAGTATGATTTATCATTGAGAATGAATTCTATAATATTAAAAAATACCAAATCCGCTTCAGATTTGCAGGAAAATTATAGAAATTTTATTGATAAAATCTTGCCTATAGAAAAATTGGATTCTATAAATAGTTCGTCTTTGAATAAAATAGATATCCAATTAAATAAAATAAAAAATGGAATTCAAGAAATAGAAGACAAAGTAAATGGTTTAACAAGTAAAAACGACTAAAAATGATAGATATTAAAGAATTGGAAAAAGCGATAAAAAAAGCAGCAATAACTGCAGACGCTAAGACTGCCACAGAAAAAGAAAAAGTAATGGGTAAACTTTTATTTGATAATATTATTGTCGAGTTGCGTAATTCTAGTGTAAGTGAAGATATTATAAATGAACTAGAAAAGGAAATAAATAATGCGACAGATAAGAATGAAGCAATTTTAAGAATTATTCAAAATGGAGGTGAAGTTGCAGATAAGATATCTGCTATAATAAAAAAGATAATTTAGCCATTAAAATGGCTATAATACCGAGTAGTCTTTTACGCTTTAAGAAAATAAGAACAATAACTACTCCTCTTTTATTAATGTGACTTATTGTTCTTTTAATATATATAAATGACACTGTCCAAAATTTTGTGTAAATGTAAAATACAGAACTCTATTTTGGACGGTGTTTTTAAATGTATTCTTTTTTCTAATGACACTGTCCAAAATTTTGTGTAAATGTAAAATATCTTATAGTGTCTTTAAATGTATTCTTTTTTCTAATTCAATTGCTAATTTTATTAGCAACTAATAAATTTTCTTTTAGACTTGTTCTTTTACTTCAATTTTAATTTTGCAATTATGTTCTCCTTGCAGAATCGAGCCGCAAAGCGTTACAGAGAAGGTTTTGTTTTTCCATAATGTATGTAGAACATAAAGAATGCTTTGCCTTGAACATTCGCAAAGCAAAGGTGTTGAGACGTAACCTTTTTTGTGAAGCGCACAAGTACATTCTGTGAAATACAAATAGTAGGCTGCACCTTTCTCAATTGTTTCACATTTAACTCCCGGCAATTTGTCTGCATTATGAAAGAAAAGGTCTATATCGCCACTTGCGCTGTCATATAGATCTTTATAAACTTGCAGTGTTCCACATTTAACACAGTTGCTTCCGCATTCTGCAAAAAAGGCCTTTCGCTGTTCAGTTGATAGCCGGGCTAATCCTTTTTCAAATCCTTTAAACCAATCAGACAATTCCATGATGATAACGTAAGTAAGGATACAAAGGTACGAAAATGAAATAATAAATGGATAAGTTGATAGAAGTATTTTTACATTGTCCGTTTTAATATAAAATTTATCTCTTGATAAACCTTTGAACTTACATATTCTATTCCTTTAGTTTTTTCTGAGTCGCAAAGCTGTTATTCACAATCGCAAAAATATCTTACTTTCTTGCATCTTTTTTGCCTTTCCCTTATCAAATTTCGCATTAAATTTATAACTTTGGGGAGAGTTAATGTTTGATGCTTATGATAAAGAAATTCTTGCAGAGATACAAAGAGGCGTTTGGCGATGGCGTACCGTTGCCTGTGGCCTTTGGATATAGCGACACACCTGTTGAAGAGATAAGGAAGATACCGCGCTGTATGATTGGTGCGATACGCAAGGTGTGCGACGGCCAGGCGCTGACGTTGAGCGTTGACAATGTGCTGTGCGGCGGCGGAAGTCTGTATACACGGTTTGCATCGATGCAGGAACGCATACCGCGCTTTGTTTCGGAACAGGAACACTACAAGCAGACGCCCGAACAGGTTAAGATGTATGTTAGCCGTCTGGGTATCAGTCTGACAGAAAAGCCGTATCTCAACTTTGTGCGTATGGATAAGCTCGCTTCTTTAGATGACGCAGAAGGCATACTGTTCTTTGCCACACCCGATGTGCTTTCAGGCTTGTGCAGCTGGGCTTTCTACGACAATGATGCCGACGATGCCGTATGCACACGCTTTGCTTCAGGATGCTGCAGCATAGTGACATTTGCCGTAAACGAGAACAGAAAACAGGGGCGCAGCTGCTTTATCGGAATGTTAGACCCGTCAGCTCGTCCGCTTGTTCCTGCCAACGAACTTACGTTTGTTATTCCGATGCACCGCTTTAATGAAATGATGCAGACGATGGAGCAGTCGGCGCTATTCCAGAAAGCATACTCGATAGTAAGAAAACGTATTAACGGGGAGATTGGGAAATGAGACAAGAGCTTATACACACCTGTCCGGAGCTTGTCGACTACATCAACGATATTGGTTTTCTGCCTTTGCTCCGCATGGGCATTGACGGCTGGTCGGCAGAAGATGCGGTGGACGAAGAATGTCAGTACACACGCCTGCCTGACGGAGGATGGGAATGGCCTTTGTGGGAATGGAAAGGCTCTGTGCTGCGTGAGAGCCGTTGCGCCTACGGCAAGTTCTTCAAGCGTAAAGCCGTTTTCGTAAGCAGTGAGTGGTGGCCTGATTTCTGCAATTATCGCCGCAGCCTTTATCCTTATCCCGAAGAGGGTAGCGTAGAGGAGGCCGTTCTTGCCACGCTGAAAAGCGAAGGAAGCCTTATCACGCGCGAACTGCGCGCTGCATGCGGATTTACCGGACCGAAGATGCGCAGCCGTTTCGATGCCTACTTGACACGACTTGAAATGGGCTGCTATATTGTAACCGAAGACTTTATCTATCCGCGCGACAGTCATGGGCGTGAATACGGATGGGGATGGTCGCTGCTGACAACGCCTGAAAGTCTGTTTGGGCGAGAGGCATGCTGTCCTGACCGCACGCCACAAGAATCATACGATAGGCTGCTTGGACATTTCAGAAAAATATTGCCTGATTTAACAGAAAAGACTTATAATAAATTGCTGGGATAAGAAGTTATGTAATAGCATGAAAGAAAAAGCCTAAATTGAGATTCAGGCTTTTATAAGAGAATAAATATAGTTGAAGTTTTCTCTCAGTTCGTCAGTATTTAAACCGTTCAGAAAAGCGTGTTCGTATGAAATGCCATAGAATATATGTCTGAATATTCTTGCTGTTTCTATAACGTTGGTTTTTTTCTTTATTTCACCATTGTCTTTGGCTCTTTGTATAACATTTGTCCACATTTCAAAGTCGTTATTGAATATTTCTTCAAGTTTTTGTCTTATGCCGGGATAATACAGGCGCACTTGGGACAAAAAGTGAATATAATAAAAGTTTGGACAACAGTTATAAGGATTATTGCCGTCGTCAACCATATCGACAATACTTTTCATCGCCTTTGATACACCAGCAACATACTGTTCTATAAATCCGGCCAGTGTATCAGCAGGAGTGTCAAACTTGTTATTCGGATTCTGAAGCTGAATAAAAAATTTGTCGGCAACAGCCATAAACAGCTCCAGCTTATGTGGAAAGTAATACACTATTCCTGTTTTTGTAAGTCCGCATGCCTTGGCCAGCAAACTGATGCTTGCTTTTTCATAATTCATTTTCAGAAAGACTTTAAAAGCCTTATCTATCACTTCTTCGCGGTTTGTTATCATAAATTGTTTTTTCTGTTATGATGATATGATTATTTTTTCATTCAGCGGATATCTTTATTCATGAATTATAGACATCAATTATTTCTTCCTCGGTGGTGAGGTTGAAGTCGCCTGGTATGCTGTTTTTGATGGCAGAGGCGGTTAAGGCGAAGTTGAGAGATTTCTGATTGTCATTGCCGAAATGGAGCATTGCGTGGATATAGGCGGCAATGAAAGCGTCGCCTACCCCCATGGGGTCGATGACATTGTCGATGTTGTAGATTGGTGCTGTGTATATGTTACCGTCAGACCATAAAACACCGCAAAGAATGTGATGGTTGGCCGAAAGAGCATTGCGCAGAGCAAGAATCATCTTACGGCAATTAGGAAACATCTCTTTCACTTTATCGAAAAATTTCTTATACTTTTGAACATCAAAAGTGAAATCGGTCGATGTGGCTGTAAATTTAGGTGGAGTGACGCCTGTAAGCAGTTGCCATTCGCCTTCTGTGCCGAATAATATGTCGCATTTTTTAGCCTGTGGAAGCAGAATGTCGTGTGCGCTTTTGCCGTATTTCCAAAGATTTTTACGATAGTTGATGTCGCATGATATGATCATTCCTTGTTTTTCAGCTTCGCTCACGGCTTCGGCCGTTACGTCTGCTGCACTTTGCGACAGGGCGCAAGTTATGCCAGACCAGTGGAATACGGATGTGTCTTTGAACACATTTGCCCAGTTGATCATGCCGCATTGTATGGTTGTCATTGATGAGTCGGCACGGTCGTATACTATGCTTGAGCCACGCATGGCTGCTGCATCTTCGTAAAAATAACTGCCTAGGCGAATGCCGCCATGAACAATGAAGTGGGTGCCTACGTTATATTTTCTCAATTCGTTACGGCAAGCCTCGCCAAGTTTGTTGTCGGGCAGTCGGGTAACATATTCAACGTTGTTACCAAGCATTGCAAGTGATACGGCAACATTGGCCTCGCTTCCTCCGAAATATCCGTCCCACGTGCAGCCTTGTATTATGCGCAGCTTTTCAGGACGAGTAAGGCGCAGCATTATTTCTCCAAACGTAACGATTCTTTGTTCCATGGCGTGTATTGTTTGTTCTTTTGTCTGTTCATTTAGGCAAATACAGATGTTGTTGTATAATTTGTCTTAAAAGCAGATTGTTATTACGTGGTGTAAAGATAGTTATTTTTGTTTGTCAAATCAATTTTTTGATGTGAAAATAATGTGAACGTTTGAAATATTTATGACTATGGCGTGCTTGTTGATGTTTATTTTAAATAATATCGGATAAGACGAGGATGGTATTACAGAACTAAAAAATATCCAAAGACAGATTAGGCATGCTTCTGAATTATGCAAAGAAGCAGCTTTATATGTCTTTGGATAACATGTGTAAAATGATAATTCTTGTCAGACAATGTCAGGCCGTTGCTGACGGCATAGGCATTGTTGTAGGGTTTGCAAATTAGATGAAGAGGTTTACTCTTGATTCTTCAGCCTTCTGCATGTATGATGCCACACCGCCCACTGTTACGCCGTCGAGCAGTTCTTCTTTCTTTATGCCCATCATGTCCATCGTCATTTGGCAGGCGATAAATTCAACGCCATTAGCCATGGCCTGCTGTATGAGCGATTCGAGCGAGTCGATGTTCTTTTTCTTCATAATGCCGCGTATCATTTTGCTGCCCATGCCTATCATGTTCATCTTAGAAAGTGACAGACCATCGCTGCTCTTGGGGAGCATTCGTGCAAACATCTTCTCGGTGAAAGTTTTCTTTACTACCGGGCCATGTTTCTTCTTGATGACGTTAAGGCCCCAGAATGTGAAGAATATAGAAACCTTTCCGCCTGTTGCAGCCGCACCATTGGCAAGAATGAATGTGGCGATAGCGCGGTCGAGATTGTCGCTGAAGCAGATGAGCGTCTTGTTCTTTTCAGCAGGAGCGCACGTTGTTTGAGGGCTTGCTGCTGTTTGCTGTTTCTTTATGATTATGGTGTGACAACCATTTTGACATGTTTCAGACAGAAATGCGTTGCCCGTAGACTTGCACCATGCCTTGGCATCAGACGGAAAACCTGGATCTGTGGCTTTTACTTCTATTGTCTCGCCAGGTTGCATTTTGTCTATAGCCTGTTTCAGTTTCATAATTGGTCCTGGGCACTGCAGTCCGCAAGCGTCAACGCTAAGTGTTGTTTGGGGAGCGTTGCATGATGTATTTGAAGTGTCTTCGCATGAACACGAAGATTTGTCGTTACATTCGGTTTCGGTATTGCAAGTCAAGTCTTGTGTAGCCAGTTGATAAGTTTTGTAACCGCCAGAAAGGTTGCGCACGTCGTATCCGTTAGCCATGAGAATGCGTGCGGCGATATATCCTCTAAGTCCTACTGCGCAGAATACTACTACAGGCTTGTTCTTGTCTATTTCATTTAAGCGTTTACGGATGTCGTCAACAGGAATGTTTACAGCTCCGCTGATAGTGCCAAGCTCGAATTCTGCTGGAGTACGTGTATCAATAATCTGAACCTTGCTGCGGTCGAGACTATCTATCTCGCGCCAATATATAACAGGCATTTTGCCTGATATGATGTTTGCGGCAGTGTATCCGGCAATGGCTATAGGGTCTTTGGCTGATGAGAATGGCGGTGCATAAGCCTGCTCAAGACTTATAAGGTCGTAGATCGTGCCCTTGTGCTTGATGATGATAGCCAACTGGTCGATGCGCTTGTCTACACCTTCGTGACCTACGCACTGAGCTCCGTAAAGAGTGCCGTCTTCAGGATTAAAAGTGATTTTGGTTGTGATAAAGAATGCACCGGGATAATATCCGGCGTGCGACATGCTTATCGTAGTGCTGCTCTGGTATTTTATGCCGAGTTGCTTTAGGCGCTTTGCCGGCAGACCTGTTGAGGCTACAACTACATCAAAAACTTTTGCTATTGATGTGCCTATTGCTCCTTCGTATTCGGTAGTGTTACCAAACACCATGTTGTCCGCAACGATACGTCCCTGTCGGTTTGCCGGTCCTGCAAGATAGTTGAGCCACGGCTCACCGTATTCGGGATGAGGAAATTCTATTGCATCGCCTACGGCGTATACATCCTTTGCTGATGTCTGGAGAAATTTGTCAACCTTGATGCCACGTGCACCGGGTTCAATACCTGCACTCTTTGCAAGTGCTGTGTTAGGACTTACGCCTATTGAGAGCAGCACGAGGTCGGTTACAATGCTTTCACCTGACTTGAAGAATACACGTATGCGGCCGTTGTCTTTCTCAAAACGTTCAACAGCTGTGTTGAGATGCAATGCGACGCCTTGATTGAGGAGCTCGCGGTGAACGTGAGATGCAATACCGAAGTCGACAGGTGCCATCACTTGGGGAGCCATCTCGACAATAGATACCTTTGATCCTGCATGAACAAGGTTTTCAGCCATTTCAAGTCCGATAAATCCTCCGCCTACTACAACAGCACTCTTTACGCAATGCTGTGTCAGGTAGTCCTTGATGCGGAAAGTATCCTCTACGGTGCGCAGTGTGAATATGCCTTCGGTGTCAATACCAGGGAAAGGAGGTCTTACCGGTGACGAACCCGGTGAAAGCAACAGGCGGTCGTAGTGTTCATCAATTACAGATCCGTCTTTACGGCGTAGCGTTACGGTTTTGGCTTTAGTGTCAATGCTTATGGCTTCAGTGTTGACACGCACGTCGATGTTGAAACGGCGTCCGAACGACTCCGGAGTTTGTACGAATAGTTTCTCTTTGTCTGCTATTACGCCGCCAATATAGTAGGGCAGTCCACAGTTAGCGTAAGAAATGTGCGGACCTTTTTCAACCAATATTATTTCAGCCTTTTCGTCGGCTCTGCGAATTCTCGCGGCAGCGGTGGCTCCACCGGCAACTCCGCCAATGATGATGTGTTTCATGTTCGTATTTTTGTTTTTATTATTTTCGTTATTGTTCTGTTTCTTCATTCATACTTTCTGCTATCAGTTTCAGTTCCTCGGGTAAGGAGAATTGTGAGCAATGAATTGTGTCGATTAGCTCGCGTCCTTTTTTTGTGAGATGAAAACTCATGCAGCGACTGTCTTGCTGACATACATTGCGCCTTATTAGCGTTTTTTTCTCGAGGGATGCAATGACCTTGGATGCATTTGAACGCGATAGCTGAAGTTCATCGGCAATCTCGCCTGACAGAAGTTTGTCTTTTTCGGACAATACACAAAGCAACATTGCCTCGTTGAAGTTGAGTCCGAATGTCTTTTGGATTTGTGCTTCAAATTCGCTTATGCAGCGGTAGATTCTCCTTATCTTGCAGATGCATTTATTATTCATTCTTTATATGTTATTTTACGCAGTTTCTTTAAATTTCTATTCTTTATTTATTTTCCTTTGGAAAACATTGCAAATATAAATATTTATTTGTAATGATAATATTTTCTAATGGAAAATAAATAAAGATATAACATTTATTTGCTAATTAGATTTGCTTTTAACATTTTCCAATGGAAAATAATATTCTAAGGTCTATTTTGTTGACGAATAATTGTTCAGCTTTTATTTTAACATTAATGTTTATTTAGTGGTTGGTTTATGTGCGCACAATTATGTTTAGTAAATGTGCTTGTAAATTGGTCTATTGCAAATTTTGTTTTATCCGTCAATGTTTTACTGGATAAGGTAGTATACGCTCTTCATCCTGTTGTAAAATGTTCAACGATGATGAAGAGCGTATATCTTATTATTCTTATGCTTTCATGATGATCTGATTGTAGTAAGGATATGGAATTTCAATCTTTTCCACATCAAAACGCTCCTTAATAGCTCTTAGCAAGTCGCATTTCATTGCAAAAGCATTTCCTGTAGTAGAAGCCCATGCCCATGCGCGCAGCGTTATGGCTGAATCGCCAAGGTTGGTTACTCTTATTACAACCTGAGGCACATTGTTGGCTTTTTCTTCTTCAGTGCGGTGGTCTATTAGCAAGGGATGTTTCATTATCTCATCTCTCATGACATCGATGGCATGACCCAGGTCTGTAGTGTATGATACGCCTACTTCGATAAATGAGCATGTCGTGGTTTCGCCATAAGACGAGTTGACAATAGTGCTTGAGTTTATTTTGTTGTTCGGAATAAGAATCATTCGGTTTTCTGCGTTTTGTATTACAGTATGGCGAAGCGTTATTTCCTTAACAGTTCCGACTATGACGTTGTCAACTTGAATGAAGTCACCGACTTTGAACGGACGTGAGAAGATAATAAACAGTCCGCCTACGATATTAGATAGAGCCTCCTGTGAAGCAAGACCAACGGCCATAGCCATGATACCTGCACTGGCCAGAATAGAGTTGCTCACTTTCTCCATTCCTGGTATGAGCGAAAGAAAGGCCGCAACACCTATTATATATACAGCAGTTGTAATAATCTGGCGTATGAAGCCGATTTTTGTTTCATCGAATACAATACGTCCTCGTTTTCTCTGTGATCTGTTGAAAAGGTATTTTATGAATGCATTTAACACCCGCACAAATACATAAATCAGAAAACCTTTGATTATAAAAATTACAATCCATCGGATGGAAACTCCGAATACTTCTGTGCTTAGCATTTCATTTAAATTCATGGCGCATTAATTTAGTGTTGTTTATTATATTGTTTAATCTTTTGTTTATCTGGATTGTTGCCGGATAAACTTGTTGAATTTTTCCTTAGTATATGCAAAGATAAAAAAATAAATATAAAAAGCAGAAATGAATTCGATAAAAATAAATTTATTTTATTTACTATTTTTGTGCCTACGATGTGATAATGTTGCTTTATGTCTGACTAATATGTCTAATTTATAATTTTTTGTTATATATTTGTATGTTCAGATGGCGGCATAGTCTGAATTTGTGGTTAAATAGAATAAAAACATGAGTAAATCTGTTGTAAATGCAAAAAGACCGGTAGAAGGTGATCTTTTTGGTGAAGACTCTTTCGAACCCCTAAAATGTTGTGTAGATATAGATAAATATGAATTTACCGAAGTGTTTGCCCGTTTGGCAAAGTCAGATTTCAGACGTCGCTTCAAACTTAATGCTGAAAATTTAATGTATGTCAGAGATAAGGGACTTGCACTTATGAGTGTTCATGCTGCTGATATAATACGTAAACGGCTGGCACCGGCAGTTATACCTAATGACGGCAAGCAGACTCCTATGAAGGGCCATCCTGTGTTTATTGCTCAGCATGCCACGGGCTGTTGCTGTAGGGGATGTCTGTCTAAATGGCATGGAATACCGGCAGGGCGTGAACTCACAGCTGATGAGCAGGAATATATTGTGGCATTGATTTTGACTTGGATAAAAAGACAATTATGACGGAATGAAACATTGCCGCAAGACGGGCCGTTTGTTTTTACTCCGTCATAATTGCTTTAGTAAATTTATTCTTTTTTCTTGTTGCAGGATAAATCTTGGGTATTAATAGCTTCAAGCAGTTTTATTGCGTCTACATACTGAGCTATGCCGTCTGCAACATTCTTGGCGTCGCGCATTGCAAGAACCACGGTTGAAGGGCGGTTGACCACGTCACCACCTGCAAAAACGCCTTTGCGACTTGTCATGCCGCATGGAGTTTCGCGTGTTAGTACATATCCGCTGTCGTCAACATCAATGCCCTTTGTCGTAGATACGATTCTGCTTGCAGGCACTGAGCCTATTGCCATGAGCACTTTGTCTGCTTTCTCTGTCCGGCGTTCACCATTGTGCTCAACCACTACACCGTTAAGGACGCCGTCCTTGTCGAGAATCTCAACAATCCTTGATTCCCAATTGAATTTAACGCCTTCTTCAACAGCCTCTTCGTATTCAGAGCGGAGAGCGCTCATTTCGTTTATAGTCCGGTGATATACAATTTCAACGTCTTTGGCGCCCATTCGTATAGCTGTGCGCGCACCGTCCATGGCAGTGTTGCCACATCCGATTACAAACACTCTGTCACCATCCTGTATCGGAACATCCTCGCGGGCTATACTTCCTTCGTTGTAAAGGCTTACCTTTCTTAAAAAATAAATAGCCTGTCTTACCCCTCTGAGGTTACGTCCGGGAATATCCGGTTTCTTTGGCTTGACAGTTCCTGTGCCCATGAATATGGCGTCAAAGCCACGTTCAAACAACTGGTCGATGTTTATATCTGTTCCGACAGTTGTGTTGCAATGAAAGACAACTCCAAGTTCTTCTATCTTTTTGATTTCACGTCTGACTATGTCCTTCGGAAGTCTGTACTCCGGAATTCCGAACATGAGCACTCCGCCAGGTTCAGGCTCCATTTCAAAAATCTCCACGTTGAATCCCTTGCGTGCAAGGTCGCCAGCTATGGTAAGACCGGCAGGTCCCGAACCGATTACGGCAATACGGCCTCTTGTCTTGGGTTGAAGATTTTCACGTATAAGACCCATGTCGCCGTCGAAGTCGGCAATAAATCTTTCGAGTTTTCCCACGTGTATGGCCTGTCCTTTCTTGCCGAGTACGCAGTGGCCTTCGCATTGTTTCTCGTGCGGGCACACTCTTCCGCATACAGCAGGCAGGTTGCTCTTGTCGTTAATTATTTTCATGGCATTGCCTAAATTGCCTTTAGACAACTCATGAATCCATTCAGGAATGTCGTGGCTTATAGGACATCCTTTTTTGCATTGCGGCACTTTGCAGTGCAGGCATCGTTTGGCTTCATTTATGGCTTCGAGCATGGTGTAGCTCTCGTTTACCTCATGAAATAATTCCTTTTGTTCTTCCATTTGTTGAAAAGTAGTTTGCTATTGTAAAATTATTTGCAAAGATAGTGTAATTTTTGACTTAAATAAAAAATATTGTGACGAAAACGAAAAAAGTTAAATTAAAAGGCTTTATCAATATAAAAAATTAGTATCTTTGCCTTCAAATTTAGAAAGTATCATTATCATTTCTTGAATTTATTGATGTCCTTTTGGATAATAAAAGTAGACTTATGGGACATTAGATTATATAAAAACAATATTAGACTATGGTATCTGCATTTGACAAAACGTTTAAATTAGGAGTTCTTTTATCCTTCATTGACTGGTTTACGTTTAACGTGGTCTTTCTTTTGTATTCGTTGTATATTGGTTTGAATACCAGTAACGATTTTTTTGTAGACATATTAATCTCTAATATAGCATATTTTATAGCTCTACAGATTGTAACTTTAAGTCTTCACCACAGACAGGCTCAGCCGGCAAAGGTGCTTAGCAACACATCTCGTACATCCGCAATATTTATCGTTTTATATGCCGCAATATTGGGTATGGCTGGATATTCTGTACCTGGATTTTATTATTCTGCGGTTATAACTCTTATCGTTTTCCTTGCCACGAGTATTGAGCGACTTTTACTTAGAACATACATTAAGCATAAAAGAAGTGTCGGGCGTAATAGGGTAAATACTGTTATTTTAGGTACAGGGCAGATGGAGCAGAAGATAGCAGATGTCATGACTAATGTATGGAATGGTTATAACCTTTTGGGATATTTCATCAAGACCGATGCTGACTCAATGGACAATAAGGCAACTGATGAAAAGGTGCCTTATCTTGGTGAAGAGTGCGACATAATTCCTTTTGTTGAGAAGAATCATGTTGATGAACTGTACATCGGCGTTATGCCTGATAAACTTAAAGAGTATAAGGCTTTGATGCGTCTTTGCGAGAACAATATGATCAGAACATATTATGTGCCGACAATTTCTTACGGAGAATTCCGCAATGCCAAAGTAAAAGAGTTTGGTGACATTTATGTAATGTCGCAGTATGGCGAGCCGTTGAAGGAGTTGCGCAACAGAATAAAGAAACGTGTCTTTGATGTCATTGTTTCATTGCTGTTTATTTGCACATTGTTCCCGATTATATTTATCATCGTGGCAATTATTTCTAAGATAACAATGCCTGGCCCGCTGTTCTTCAAGCAGAAGCGCACCGGTTATGACGGTAAGGACTTTGTCTGCTATAAGTTCCGCAGCATGAAGGTCAACAAGGACTCTGACAAGGTTCAGGCTGTTAAGGACGATCCGCGTGTAACTAAGTGGGGCTTGTTTATGCGTCATACCAACATTGACGAGCTTCCTCAGTTTATCAATGTGCTTAAAGGCAACATGAGTATTGTTGGTCCGCGTCCGCACATGCTTGCCCACACCGATTATTATTCGCAGCTTATTTCTGATTATATGATACGCCATTATGTTAAGCCCGGTATAACAGGATGGGCACAGACTCATGGTGAGCGTGGAGAGACTAAGACTGTTTATGACATGAAGCGTCGCGTCGAAAAAGATATCTGGTATATTGAGCATTGGAGTTTTTGGCTTGACATACAGATAATATTAAAGACCGTTTCTGATGCGATTCATGGTGATGATAAGGCTTATTGATTTAATGATTTTTCATGAAGATGTTTTGATTGACGACGGGAACAATGTCTGATGCATGTTCCCGTCGTTATTTTTAATATCGGCACATATAATTTTTTTCGCTGTGTTGTCTGGGCTTTGATT
>OGYL01000700.1_pt1 | contig 26815 bp, 25 predicted proteins | sample 1576541 | NCBI WGS metagenome assembly OGYL01 (sample SAMEA3541551, study PRJEB24748) | human gut metagenome | biome: human gut; feature: human-associated habitat; material: faeces | place: China | collected 2012 | reverse complement strand
AAAAAGAGAGCTGTCGCACAAAGCCGAAATGGCTTAATGCGACAGCCCCTTTTTTTGCTCCCTTGAGAGGTTGTTTTTAAATCACCGTGTGGAAATTCAACCTCTCCGGCCCATTGGGCCACCTCCCCTATGAGGGGAGGCTTTACGGCCTGCGACCTGCGACCTGCGACCTGCGGGCCGCTCTGGCGGCCCTTCTCTCATCCCCACAAGGCGTTGCCGGTGGCGAAGCCAAGCCAGCAGCAGACGAAGCCGCCGATGACGTTGAACGAGAAGTAGGCCAGGGCTGGGAAGACGGCGCCAGTACGGACGAAGGTGAGGAGTTCCATGTTGTACGTCGAAAAGGTCGTGAAGCCGCCCAGGATACCTGTGACGAAGAAGAGTTTGACGATGGGCGACAGGTCGCTGCTTTCGGAGAAAAAGACGAAGAGGATGCCGATGCAGAAGGACCCGATGAGGTTGGCCAGGATGGTGCCGTATGGGAAGAATACGCCGCCGTGGAGGTTGGCCAGTTCTGTGAGTAAATAGCGCAGGGCTGCGCCGATGCCGCCGCCGAGGGCGACGAAGAGGACTTTTTCCATGAATAGGACTCCTTTTTTTATGAAATAAGCGGGCCGCCCTTTGGGACGGCCCCTACGGAAGCGGTCCGTGGGACCGCGGCGGCCTGAGGGGGTCTTTCAAAAGGCTCGCCTCATAGGAGAGCTGTCAGCGCAGCTGACTGAGAGGTGGCTTTTGCAACGCGGCCTGCGGTAATTCAACATCTCCGGCCCGTTGGGCCACCTCCCCCTATAAGGGGAGGCTTTGCGACCTGCGGCCTGCGAACATCAATTAATACCATAACACGATGGGAGCGGCGATGCAAGACGCGGCTGGCCCATCGGGACATTCTGTGATACAATATAGGATACCTAACGAACGATGAATGAAAGGAGGGGGATGCATGAGCTGGCAAGTAGAGAAAGCGCTGGATGATCTGATGGCCCAGGAAACGGGGGCTGTACAGTATCCTTTCGGCACGCGTCATGCCATGGCTATCTGTTATCCCAATACGTATGACGTGGCCATGAGCAATCTGGGGATGCAGATCATCTACCGCGAAGTGAACGGCCGCGAGGACTGGCTCTGCGAACGGGCTTTCCTGCCGGACAAGGACCTCATGAAGGTCTTCGAGAAGACAGGGGAACCGCTCATTTCCCTGGAGAACCGCCGGCCCCTGTCGGATTTCGAAATCCTCGGTCTGTCGGTCAGTTTTGAAATGGACTATTTCAACGTGCCGACGATCCTGGAAATGGGGCGCATCCCCGTCCTGGCCGCTGACCGCGATGATGACGATACGCTCGTCGTCATGGGCGGGCCTGTCGCCTTTTTCAATGCCGAACCGCTGTCGCCTTTTGTCGACGTCGTCCTGGTCGGCGAAGGGGAGCGATTCATCCATACCTTCCTCGACGCCTATGGAGAAGGTAAGGCCCAGGGCCTGTCCCGTCACGACCTGCTTCGCTATCTGGCTATCCATGTCCCCGGCGTCTATGTGCCGTCCCTGTACCGCCATGAATACGATGACGACGGCCACGTCGTGCGCATTGTCCCGGAAGAGGGCATCCCGGCCAAGGTCGAACGCCAATGGCACGAGCTCACCCAGCCGGCGGAAACGGTCATCGCTACACCGAATACGGAGTTCGGCGCCATGTACCTCATCGAGATTGCCCGGGGCTGCGGCCGTCACTGCCGCTTCTGCATGGCCGGCTACTGTTACCGCCGTCCCCGCGTCCGTCCGCTGGAATACGTCAAGTCCGCCGTCCTGCGCGGCAAGGCCCTGGGCAAGAAAATCGGCCTCATGGGCGCGGCCATTTCCGATTATCCCTATATCGACGAACTGGTCACCTTCATCCGCGACCAGGGGCTGGCCTTTTCCTGTGCGTCCCTGCGGGCCGACTCGATTACGCCGGCCATCGTCAAGGGCCTGGCCGAAAGCGGCCAGAAGACGATTACCCTGGCGCCGGAAGCGGGCAGCAAGCACATGCGGGACATCATCAACAAGGGCATCACGGAAGAGCACCTGCTCCATTCCATCGACCTGGCGACGGCAGCCGGCATCCGCCACGTGCGCATGTACATCATGGTCGGCCTGCCCATGGAAACCGATGATGATATCCAGGGCATCGTCGATATGACCCGCCGCGTCCAGCAGCACATGGCGGCCATCGGCAACCTGAGCCGCATCACCCTGAGCATCAACCCCTTCATCCCCAAGCCCTTCACGCCTTTCCAGTGGATGGCCATGACGGAAAAGAAGGTCGTCGAGAAACGGCTGAATTTCCTCAAGAAGGCCTTGAAGGACAAGCAGATCGAGCTGCTCATCGAGCCCCTGCGCTCGGCCTATATCCAGGGCGTCCTGTCCCGGGGCGACCGCCGCGTCGGCGACCTCCTGGTCAAGGCCCATGAATACGGCGGCGTCAAGGGCTGGAAACGGGCGGCCAAGGAGCTTCATTTCGATATTAAAGGATTTTTATATGACCAGCGGCCGACAGACGCCGTCATGCCCTGGGATACGATCGACACGGGACTGGTGCCGACGTACCTGACGGACGAGCTGAAAAAAGCCGAAGACGGGGAATTCACCATCCCCTGTTTCGACGGCTGCCGACGCTGTCACATTTGTGGAGGATATCATGACTAAGTGGGTAGAACATGGTAATGGAATCTGTTGGGAAGAGAGCACCCTCCTGGCAGATGCCGGCCTGCGCCATGGCGTGACCGGCAAGAGCGGCGGCGTCAGCGAGGCACCGTTCACGTCGCTGAACCTGGGGCTCCACGTCGGCGACCAGCCCAAGGCCGTCCTGGAGAACCGGCGCCGCCTCTGTGCCCTCCTGGGCTATCCCATGCAGAAGCTGACGACGGCCCAGCAGACCCACGAAGACCACGTCGTCGCCGTGGGACCGGCAGAGATCGGCTGCGGTGCCGGCAGTTATGCCGATGCCCTGGCCCATACGGACGCCATCATGACCAACCTTCCCGGCGTGCCGCTCATGCTCTGCATCGCCGACTGCGTGCCGGTCATCGTCTACGATCCGGTGAAGCGGGCCGTCGCCGTCATCCACGACGGCTGGCGCGGTACGGTCCAGCGCCTGGCGGCCAAGACGGTCTTTGCCATGCGCCTGGCCTACGGGTCGGACCCGAAAGACCTCCTGGCCTATGTGGGGCCTTCCATTTCCCGGGCCCATTACGAGGTCAGCGAGTCTACGGCCATGGCCTTCCGCCGCCTGGGGACGGCTTATGGGAACTGCGCCGGCGAAAAAGATGGCGTCTGGTCCGTTGACTTGTGGCAGGCCAACCGGCTGCTCCTGGAGGAAGCGGGCCTTCGGCCGGACCACATCGAAGTCACGACGAGCTGTGCCTTTGCCGAGGAAGGGAAGTTCTTTTCCTATCGCCGCGACGGCGGTCATACGGGCCGCATGGGGGCCTTTGCTGTCCTTTGAAAAGCAGATGGGACAAATTTTTAAATATGACTAGCTTTTATAGCCTTAACTATATATAATAAAAGAAGTGTAATGTTTTATAAATATATGAATATATATAATCACATGCACTACGGAGGGATAGGCTTGATTAAGGAAAATCTTGAGGCAGTAAATAAGAGAATTGCCGATGCAGCTGCCCGCGTCGGCAGGACTGACAAAATTACGCTTGTCGCAGTCACGAAGAATCATCCCGTAGAAATGATGGAAGAAGCCGCTAAATGCGGTGTCACCGACGTCGGTGAAAATCGGGTCCAGGAAGCACTTCAGAAGCTGGAAGCGTTCCCGGATAACCATTTGACCTGGCACTTAATCGGTCATTTGCAGACCAATAAGGCCAAACATGCCGTCGAACACTTCGACCTCATCCACTCGATCGATTCCGGACACCTGCTCAAAGCTGTGGATAAGGAAGCCGGCAAGATCGGCAAAGTACAGGATATTCTCCTGCAGGTCAATGTGGCCCGCGAAGAAAGCAAATTCGGCATGGAAGTGGAAGACTTCCCGGCTATGTGCGAAATGGCCAAGACCATGGAACACGTCCGCGTCCTGGGCCTCATGTGCATCGCCCCGAATTACGACAACGTAGAGGATGTACGGCCTGTATTCCGCATTGCCCACGCTTTGTATGAAGACATGAAGCCGAAGTTTCCGGAAGGTCAAATCCGTTACCTGTCTATGGGCATGACCCATGATTTTGAAATAGCAATCGAAGAAGGCGCCAATGTCGTCCGCGTAGGTACGGCAATCTTTGGGCCCCGTAATTACTAAGGAGGAGTATTCACCATGGGAGTAAAGAAAGTTTGGGATAAATTAGTAGGTACTGTAGGCGGCGTCAACGAAGACGACGAATTTGAAACAGACGAATACGAGGATGAAGAAGAAATGGAAGAAGAACGCGCACCGCGCCGCACGCCGGCTGTAGCCCCGCGCCGTTCCGGCGTCAATTATGCAGCACCCCAGGAAAAACCGCTGCGCATGGTCATCGTCGAACCGGAAACCTTTGACGATTCCCAGAGCATCGCCGATTATATCCGCGACCGCAAACCCGTCGTCATCAACTTTGAATCGACGCCGGACGACATTGCCAAACGCGTCGTCGATTTCGTCAGCGGCGCTACGTATGCCCTGGACGGCAACATCCAGAAGGTCGGCAAGGAAATCTTCCTTTGCGTACCGAGCAATGTCACCGTCGACCACGGCAAGCGTGACGACTACGGCGATTTCAATACGCCGCCCCTGGCCTGGAACAGCAACAACAATAACAACAACGGCAGCAGCACGCCGCAGCACTAGTAATTGAGGGATTAGCTTGAAGAACAGAGATCGGATTATCCGATATTATCAGGGAACCGATAATGGCGAGCTCGCCGCCCGCCTTATCGACTTGGCCGACAGCACGGCCAAGGGCCGCCCTTATGCGGTCAGTGAGTTCGTATCTCCCGGTGCCGTCCAGATCGGCGAGACCATCCAGGCCCACGTGCCGTCCCTGGTCCTCAAGACCTTTGGCGGCTATGAAGGGGCAGAACGGGTCAAGCTGGCTTTCGTCAGCGCCGATTACGACGGGCCTGTCGATTTCGGCATCACCGCCTGCCGCCTGTCCTGGGATGACCGCTACCGGCTCCTGGGGCACCGCGACGTCCTGGGCTCGCTCATGAGCCTCGGCGTCGGCCGCGAACGCTTCGGCGACATCATCATGCAGGATGCCGGCGCCGTCCTCTTGGCCGATACGAAACTCGTCCCGTATTTACAGCAGAATTTCACTAAAATTGCCATGGTATCCATTGCCATCGAAGAGATGCCCCTGTCGGACATTGCGCCTCGCCAGGAAAAAGTCAAGGAAATCAAGACGACCGTCGCATCGCTCCGCCTCGATGCCATTGCATCTTCGGGCTTTGGCATTTCCCGTACCAAGGCGGCCGAAGCCATCAAGGGCGACCGGGTCCAGGTCAACTGGCAGCCTGCCAAGGGACCGAGCCAGGACGTCAGTCAGGGCGATGTCATTTCGCTGCGCGGCAAGGGCCGGATGGAACTGGCCGAGATCACGGGTACGTCCAGGAAGGGCCGTATCGGCGTCTTGCTGAAGCGGTATATGTAATTCCCTTTCACACGGAGGAAATACCATGCTTACACCAATGGATATTCACAACAAAGAATTTAAACGCGGCTTCCGCGGGTACAGCGAAGAAGACGTCGATGCTTTCATGAACAACATCGCCGGCGACTACGAAAAGGTATACCGGGAATACTGCGAATTGAAGGAACGCTGCGACAGCCTGCAGGACAAGCTGACGCAGTATGAAAAGATGGAAGCTACCATGAACAGTACGCTCATGCTGGCCCAGCAGACGGCGGAAAACGTCAAGGTCTCGGCCCGCAAGGAAGCCGACCTCATCCTGCAGGAAGCGGAAAGCAAGAAGAAGCAGATGCTCGACGAAACGATGATGAATCTGCAGCAGTCCCGGCAGGAATGGGAAAAGCTCAAGGCCCAGACCGGGGCATACCGCGCCAAGTGCCGTGCCATCCTGACCAGCCAGCTCAAGCTGCTCGACGACATGGCCCTCGATGGCGAAGGTGCGGCACCTGTCGCTGCGGATAAATCGGTCGCCGTCAAACCGGCAGCCCCGGCTGTCGCCGTTTCGACCGAAGCCGCGCAGAAAGCCGTACCCGATCATGGCAGCCACGATGACAGTGATGCCAAAAAGGACGCTAAAAAAGCCCAATAATACGTATTTTATGGATATGCTCTCTTTCAGGTATGACGCACGTTAGACCCGGCAGGGAGTATATTTGTTTATAGAGGGGGACAACGATGAAACGATTCTTTCTTTTGCTGGCAGCCTGGTGCTGCCTGGGGCTCAGCGCGGCCCTGGCCTATAATCCCTATGCGCCGAACCAGTTTGACGCCGTAGACCGCAATACCTGGGAATACAAGGCCGTCTACGACCTGTCCAAGGCCGGCCTGACGGGGGTGCCGATGACGCGCTTTGCGCCGTCGTACAACCTGACGCGCTATGAAGTGACGGAAATGATCGCCGCTGCCATGAAGAACCGCAGCAAAGCCACGGCAGACCAGCAGCGGGAAATCGATAAACTGGCCCAGAGCTATGCCGACGACCTGCAGTACGTCAGCGACGCGCCGAAGGAAGCCGAACCGTCCAGTCAGGGCGTCGTCTTCGACTGGAAGGGGGACAAGGCCTGATGAAGCCGGTAAAGATGATCACCATCGACCTCGATGGGACGCTCCTGCGCAGCGACGGCAGCGTGTCGGACCGGACGGTCCGCACCTTGCAGGCAGCCCGCGATAAGGGCGTCGTCGTCGCCATCGCCACGGGACGCATGTACCAGACGGCCCGGCCTTACGGCGACCGCCTGGACCTCGGCGACAGTCCGCTGCTGCTCTTTGCCGGCGGCCTCATCGAGACGCTGGAATCGAAGAAGATTCTCTTCCAGCAGGCCATTCCGCAGCAGACGGCACAGGAACTGGTCGACCTGGCCCGGGAAAAGGGCTGGCAGATGCAGACCTATATCGACGACGTCCTGCGCACGGCCAAGGATGATAAGTGGATCCGCGGCTATGAAGAAATCACGCACAGCAAGGCCTGTATCTGCGGCGACGAATTCTACCGCGTCCAGGGCGACTGCAACAAGCTTCTCAGCCGGGGCGAGCACGACGACCTGGTGGCCCGCAAGGCCCTCATCGAGGAGCGTTTCCCCGGTCAGTTCAACATCCTCTTTTCCATGCCGACATTCCTGGAAATCATGCCCAGCGGCGTCGACAAGGGCAAGGGTATCCGCCGCCTGGGCGAGCTCTACGGCATCACGGCCGATGAGATCATGGCCCTCGGCGATTCCCAGAACGATTTGGATATGCTCAAAGCCGCCGGTTTCCCCGTGGCCATGGCCAATGCTGCCGACGAAGTAAAGGCCGTCGCGTCTTACGTCACGGCGTCCAACAATGACGACGGCGTCGCCGCGGCGGTTGAGAAATTTGTATTGTAACATTGTCTATATAGGAGGTTCTTATGGACCATTTTCATTTGATCATTGTCACCGGCATGTCCGGTGCCGGTAAGAGCCATGCTGTCCAGGTATTGGAAGACATCGGCTATTTCTGCATCGACAATATCCCGCCGGTCCTGATTCCCAAGTTCGCGGAATTGTGCATCAAAGGCGGCGAACGGGTCCGCCACGTGGCCCTCATCGCCGATATCCGGGGCGGTGAATTCTTTGACGCCATGAGCCAGTGCCTGAAAGACCTCAAGGCCGAAGGCATTTCCTACGAAATCGTCTTCATTGAGGCTTCGGATCAGGCCCTGGTACGGCGCTATAAGGAAACGCGCCGCGTCCATCCCCTGGCCCCGCATGGCCGCATCAGCCAGGGCATCGCCGAAGAACGCAAGCGCCTGGCCTCGCTGCGCCAGAAAGCGGATTTCATCATCGACACGTCGAATCTCAAGCCGAAGCAGCTCAAGGAGATCCTGGTCAAGCGCTATGCCATTACGGACAGCAAGAAGAGCATGACCGTTACCGTCGTGTCCTTCGGCTTCAAGCACGGCATGCCCATCGATGCGGACATCGTCGAAGATGTGCGCTTCCTGCCCAATCCTTATTATATTGAAGAATACCGACATAAATCGGGCCGTGTACCCTGTGTGCGCGACTATGTCGAAAGCTTCCCCATTACCCAGACGTATAAGGAAAAGTGGTTCGATATGATCGACTTCCTCCTGCCCAACTATGAACGGGAAGGCAAGAGCCAGCTGGTCATCGCCGTCGGCTGTACGGGCGGGATGCACCGCAGTGTCTGTATGGCCGAAGCCATGTATAAACATCTCAGGGATAACGGTGTCGACGTATCCATCGAACACCGGGATATCCAGAAGAACGACGTCGAAGAAGATGCGCCGGGGTACGAAGGCGAAGCGTAGGAGGTGCTGTCATGCGTTTTATGAAATGGCTGCATCCGGGCTTGCACATCAAGCGATGGCTCTTTCTCTTCGGCCTGGGCATGATGTGCTCCAGCTTCGGCATTATCCTGACCTTTAACTACCAATGGCTGGGGTCGCTGGAAGAATGGGCTTTCCGCCTGCTCTATGAAGTGACGGGCCATTATAACTATACCATCCTGGCCAGTATGGGCATCCTGGTCATCCTCCTGGGGTTGGTCGTCATGGCCTGGGCGACGCGGCGCCTGATCCGTACCATGATCGGCGTCGTCATGCCCGGCGAATCGGATAACCTCAGCGACCTGATCTTTTCCAACCTCCAGCTGTCCAAAGGGCCGAAGGTCGTCGTCATCGGCGGCGGCACGGGCCTGTCGGTCATGCTGCGCGGCCTCAAGGCCAAGACATATAACCTGACGGCTGTCGTCACCGTCGCCGACGATGGCGGTTCGACAGGCCGCATCCGCCAGGACCTGGATATCATCGCCCCAGGGGACCTGCGCAACTGCCTGGTCGCCCTGGCCGATAAGGAAGGGCTCATGGAAAAGCTCTTCGCCCACCGCTTCGGCGGGTCCGGCAACCTGACGGGCCACAGCTTCGGCAACTTGTTCATCGCCGCCCTCATCGAAGTCCTGGGCGACGTCGAGGAAGCCATGGACGCGACCAGCAAGGTCCTGCGCGTCCGCGGCAAGGTCATCCCATCGTCGGCGGAAAAGCTTCGCCTCAATGCCGAAATGACCGACGGCCGCATCGTCGAAGGGGAATCGCAGATTCCCCATGCCCACGGCAAGATCAAGCGCGTCTTTACGACGCCGGAACACCCCAGGGCCATCCAGTCGGCCGTCGACGCCATCAGGGAAGCCGACGCCATCGTCCTCGGACCGGGCAGCCTCTATACGAGCATCATGCCCAATCTCTGCGTACCCGATATCGTCCAGGCCGTCCGCACCAGCAAGGCGCCGAAGATCTATATCTGCAACGTCATGACCCAGCCCGGGGAAACGGATGATTACACCGTATCCGACCACATCCGGGCCATCAACCGCCAGGCCGGCGGCAAGGTCATCGACTTCGTCATCGCCAACAACGGCGATGTCGATCCGGCCGTCCTCCAGCGCTATGTCGCCCACGGGTCCCATCCGGTCATGATCGACAAGAAGGAAGTCAGCCAGACCGGGGCGACGCTCATCCTGTCGAATTTGATCAACAAGGAAAACAGTGCCACTCACGATACGAAGAAGCTGGCCAACGTCCTCTTTGATCTGATCAACGCCTTGCGGACCGATTTGTCGCCGGAGCTCTTGCATTACTATTTGAAGCGTTACACATTCAACCATCGTTAGGAGGCGGCGCCCTTTGTCATTTGCAGAAGAAGTGAAGAATGAAATCGCCCACTGCAAGCCCGAAAATGCCGCCTGCCGTTTTGCCGAACTGGCAGCGCTGCTCTGCATGGGCGGCTCCCTCATACTCGGCTCGCGCGGGACTATCGGCATCGAATTCAGCACGTCCAATAATGCCGTCGCCCGCAAGGCCCTGAAGATGTGGATGGAATCGTTCCCGGTCCGGCCCGAAGTCCGGGTCCGCCAGGGCCTGCGCCTGCGCAAGAAGAATTACTATATCCTGCGCGTATCGCCGTCGCCGGAAAGCACGGCCATCCTGAAGGATTTGTCCCTGTTTCCGACAGATACGGAATTTTCGGCCATCGACCTCAAGAAGACCGACTGCCAGCGGGCTTTCCTGCGGGGAGCCTTCATGGGCGGCGGGTCCGTCAATCAGCCCAAGGGCGATTATCACCTGGAACTGGTGACGGGCAATGCGGCCTTTGCCGAAAAATTGTTGAAAATCATGCGCCGTTTCCGCCTGCCGGCCAAGACGACGGACCGCAAGGGCGATTATTTGGTTTACATCAAAGAAGGCAATGGCGTGTCCCAATTCCTGCAATACATCGGCGCAGCCCAGGCGTATCTCAAGTTTGAGAGCGTCCGCGTCGTCAAGGGGATGCGCAACAATGTCAACCGCGTCGTCAACTGTGAAACGGCCAATCTCCAGAAGACCGTAGACGCCGCCGTGCGCCAGCGCCGGGCCATTACCTGCATCCAGGAATCGGGCCTGTACCAGCGCATGTCGCCGAAGCTGCGGGAAGCGGCGGAATTGCGCATGGCCAATCCTGAAGCTTCCATGAGTGAACTGGCGGCCCAGTCGGGATTGACGAAATCGGGCTTGTCCCACCGTTTTAAAAAAATCGCTGATATAGCGAAACAGATAGAAGGTCAACGAGAAGATGAAATTTAAGAAACTATGTACCTATATAGCCGGCCTGCTGACGGCCTGTCTGCCCCTGGCCGGCGCCCTGGCAGCGGATCTGCCCGCTGTCGACGACCCGGACGTCATGGACCGCGTCGTCGCCCAGCGTATGCTTCCTATTTCCATGACAGCTCCTGTCGATACGGGGACGCTGCTCCTCTCTGATAGCCCGGAATACGCCGATGGTGACGGGATCCTCTATGGGGATACGGTCAGCGGCGACGTGCGCCTCTATTTCTATCATGTCAACCAGCACCAGTATAACCGGAAAATCGTAGCCATGCTCTACAATCCGCACCCGTATCCGCTGGAAGCGGTCCTCCAGGGTTATCAGTATACGCGGCCCAGTACGGACTACTACCAGGTCGGCAAGGAACTGTCGACCATGTATTATGAAGGCAACATGACGGTTAATAAGATCACCGTCCCGGCCCATGACTATGCCATCGTCGGTCAGCGCCTCAATGAAACTGTCGTCCGGCCGGACCAGCTCTTTTCGGGCATCGTCAACGTCAGCCTGCCGGAACCCATGATCCTGTCGTCCATGATCCTGCCGCCCCAGGAAGACCCGATTGCCTTCATCCGCAAGCAGCAGTACCTGGCCAGTGACTCCGTCCAGCTGCGCGGCACTTTCCACGGCAAGGACCGTTACCTGAGCACGCTCATTCCCTATTCGACGGACAGCGGCATCGGCTATATCCTCCTGGCTGACGGCGTCTGGGACCGTTTCCTCCAGGGCCGTGACGTCATGGACAACCGGGCCTCGGAAGATACGGGCAACTACGGCGTCGACTACACCATCCACCTGCGCACGACGGGGACCGGGAACATCCACTTGTATTTCAATCCCCAGGGCGGCGAATATGCCGGCGTGACGGAACTCATCTACAGCGATCCCCAGCGGGGCGAAGACAAGAAAATCGTCGAACTGCCGCGCCATCGCCACTCCATGGGCCTCAATGACCCGTATGCCATGGAATACGTCGATACCTTCCCGGCCGGGACGGACATGACCATCCACATCATGCCGCCGGGAGCCGCCAACCTGCCGGTCCGCTTCCTCGTCGTCCCGGACAATAAACTCCAGCCCATCCGCGAAGCCGTCCAGAGCGAACGGACTGCAAAAGAACGTCAGGCCGCAGCCGCTGCCGAAGCAGCCAAACGCAAAGCCGCCTATAAAGACAAGACCATCCGGCCCGAAACGGAACTTCAGTCCGACAACCAGGGCGAGTTCATGTCCTTAAAAGACCGCCTGGCCAAACTCCAGAAGAAGGATAAAAAATAGTGGTTCTCAAAGCCTCCCCTCATAGGGGAGGTGGCCCAACGGGCCGGAGAGGTTCTTTGGCTTTATAGTTTGTAGTGCGGAGTTTGTAGAAGATGGTTTAAATTTAAAACCATCCGCTAACCACTAGCCACTAACCACTAACCACTTAAAAAGGCTTGTCGCATGTGCGACAAGCCTTTTTTTTACTGCTTCGGTTCTTCGCCGAACCATTTCTTATAGATTTTAGCGTACGTTCCGTCTGCCTTGATTTCCTTCAAAGCTTCATTGACTTGTTTGCTCAGTTCCGGTTTATCTTTGCTGATGCCCATGGCTACGCCGCGGGACGTAATGGGTTCGCCGACGATCTTGAGCTTATCTTTGCCGCCCTGCTGGAGGTAATACTGGGCGACGGCTTTATCGATGGAAACGGCATCACACGTACCGGCTTCCAGTTCCATCCAGCCCTGGGTGTTGGTGTCGAATTCCTTGACGTTGGCCCCGTGTTCTCTGGCGTAATCGGCTGCCTTGGAACCGACCTGGGCGCCGACGGTCTTGCCGGCGATGGAGTCATAACCGGTGATGTCCGTATTGCCCGTCGGGACGACGATGGTGTAGCCACCCTGGTAATAGACGTCCGTGAAGTCGATCTGTTTTTTCCGTTCATCTGTCGCATCCATGCCGGCGGCGATGAGGTCGATCTGGCCGCTCTTCAGGGCCGGGATGAGGGCGTCGAAGCCGAGGTTCTTGACTTCCATCTTGTAGCCCAGCTTATCGCAGACGGCCTGGGCCAGGTCGATGTCGAAGCCGACGTCCTTTTCATTTTCCGTGAATTCAAAAGGCGGGAACGTCGGTTCCGTGCCGACGATGAGGGTCTTGTCGCCTTTGGCTGCGCCATCTTTTTTATCGGCTGTGCCGTTGGAGCCGCAGCCGGCGAGAAGGGTCAGGGCTGCCAGCGAGGCAGCGACGAGGGTCGTAACTTTTTTCTTCATCATAATGAGTTCCTCCAATTAGGGAATAGTAAGGATTTCGCTGAGATCCTTCATGATTGCCACATGGGGCAGGCGGGCGAATTCCTGGCTCGTCGTCGTTCCCGTCGTCACGGCGGCAAAGGCGACGCCGGCATTTTTGGCGGCTCTGGCGTCGATGGTATTGTCACCGATGTAGAGGACGTCCTTTTTATCCAGGCCGAAGTGGCGGCAGACGGCGTTGATTCCGTCCGGTGCCGGTTTGGCCTTGGCGACGTCTTCCACGCCGACGACGAGGTCGATGAGGCTTTCCATCTGGTATTTCCGCAGGGTTTCGCCGATACGCGACCGGGTCTTGGTCGATGCGATGCAGCACAGGGCGCCGGCGTCTTTCAAAGCATGGAGCGTCGGCAGGGTCTGCGGATAGAGATGGGTGTTGGCCGTCATGTACTTGTCGGAGAAGCGGACCTTGTATTCCCAAATCAGGGCGTTGACCCGGTCCGGGTCCGTTTCCCCGGTCAGGAGGGCCATGGCGTCGTACATGGTCATGCCAATCGTGCGGCGGATAGCTTCTTCAGGGATACCGTCATAGCCTTCGACCTCGAAGAGGAGCTGGAAGCACATGACGATACCCTTTTCCGAATTGGCCAGGGTGTAGTCGAAATCGAATACGTAGGCTTTATACATCGATTATGCCTTCGGATCGACGCCGAACCATTTCTTGTACAGTTTGGCATAAGTCCCGTCGGCTTTGAGGTCGGCCAGGGCTTTGTTGACCTTTTCCAGGAGTTCCGGTTTGTCCTTGGAAACAGCCATAGCGATACCGGCATCAGCTTTCTTGGCGTCGCCGACGATCTTCAGGTCTTTATCGCCGCCTTCTTTCATGTAGTAGAGGGCGACCGACGTGTTGATGACGACGGCATCACACGTGCCACTCTGCAGTTCCATCCAGCCCTGGCTGTTGGCGTCATACTGCTTGACCGTAGCGCCGGCTTCCGTAGCCAGGTCTACGCCCTTCGTGCCGACCTGGGAACCGACCGTGCGGCCTTTGAGGTCATCGAAGCCGTTGATGTTGGTGTTATCCTTGCGGACGACGACGGAATAACCATCCTGGAAATACGGTTCCGTAAAGGAAACCTGTTTCTGCCGTTCCGGCGTAGCGTCCATGCCGGAAGCAATCATGTCGATCTGACCGCTGCGCAGGGCCGGGATGAGGGCGTCGAACCCGAGGCTCTTGACTTCAACTTTCGTGCCCATTTTTTCGCCGATGGCATTGGCCAAATCAATGTCGAAACCGATGTATTTGTCGTTTTCCGTAAATTCGAACGGCGGGAACGTCGGTTCCATGCCGACGACGAGGGTCTTCTGATCTCCCGAAGCGCCGTCCTTTTTGTCTGCTGAAGAACCACAGCCGGCGACCAGTGTCACAGCCGCCATGGCAGCGGCTGCCAGAGCTAAACATTTCTTGTTCATGTGTAACAACTCCTGTTCATTGCCTAATAAGGAAATATAAAATACAACTACTCGACATAATTATACTATATATAGCGCGAAAAATATAGCATAAAGTGCGTAGGGGCCGCCCTTTAACCTCTCAGACTGCCTTTGGCAGCCAGCTCCCCTATGAAGGGATCCTTTGGCGGCCCGCTGTGAACAATGGGGAAAATACTTGACCGGAATATGCGGTATGATTTTGCGGCCTGCGACCGGCGCTTTCTATGGTTTTGCGACCTGCGGCCAGCTCCCCCATGAAGTAGGATTTTCTGACCTGCAATGTGGGAGGTATCTTAGGATAGCGCTTGAATCCCAACATACACTGTATACCAGTGTTGAAGATGCTGATTTGCGGTTATTAGATAAATTCAATCCATATAAAGCAACTGTATTTTAAATATCTATTAATGTAAATAATATTTAAAATAATATTATATTGTCATGTAAATTATTGTCATTATAGAACATACAGGGTATAATGATATATAAATATTTTTATAAAAGGTATATGTGATTAAAAAAGGGATTTCTCCATTTGGATAGGGAATATATTATGGCCTCTGAGATTCAAACTATAAAAAAATCTGTATTAATAAAATGTGCTACTTATATAGAACAATCTCTTATCCCGGTTTTTCAAAAGGAAAACTGGGAAGTTTTCCTTTTAGGAAAGAAAAAGACCGATTTCTGCAATGTAACAGCGTATGATTGCAAATCAGATAGGGATGCTTTGCAACAAGTCCTTTCAGTATATCACTTTGATTTGATTGTTTATGACTTGCGGGAAAAAATAGGCATTCAGTCTATTGCATGCTTGGAAGAGTTTTTGCAAGTCGCTTCTACTAGGAGTCAGGGGAAGATACTATTCTTGTCCGGGGCAGACGTTTTAGAGAAAAAGAGAATACCGGCTATAGAAACTACCTTTGTACAGACTGAGAGTAAAGAAGGAAAGTTGCTATCGCGTTTAGAAGCATTGGCGCTGAGTTGGAAACAACAAGGCCTTCATATTACTATACTACGGTTTCCTGATATCTATGGAACGGGAATGGAACGAAAGGATAACTTTATTTCTCAATATCTTTATGCTTGTGCTGAAAATAAAAGTGTACCTTTATATAGGTCAGATGAGAAGCGGGATTTTTTGTCATCTCAAGATGTGGCATATGCCATTTTTCAAACATATGAACGCGGTTATATAGGCGATTATTTGCATTTTGCTTCAGGAAAGCCTTTGACGTATGATGATTTTTATCATATCGTTTGGGAAAATATGGATAAAGAACCTAAAATCGATTCCCATAAACAGGGACATTTTGCACAGGCTATCCTTGATCCGGAACAGGCTAGGAAACAAATTGGTTGGAAGGCTCGGCACAGTTTGGCAGAAAATATAGCTGATGTGTATCGTGATGTTACTCATACGCTTCTCTTCGAAGAAAAGCGTCGACAAAAAGAAAGACAAGAACAACGAGATAAGAAGATAAAAGAACGGATTATGCCTTATGCAGAAAATGTTATCGGAGCCTTGCTGATGTTGTGGCTTATGCAGATTCAAGGTGGAAGTTCTGTTAATCCAATTGTGCCTTTTGACTTTAATTTCTTATATATTGCCGTTATGGGGCTTTTATATGGACGACGTCAAGCTTTTTTGGCAGTGTTTTTTTCATATCTCATTCTCCTAGTATTGAGCTTCGGTAATCTGGGGTTTGGACTTATTGCTGTTATGTACCAGCCAGCAGAATTGCTCCATTTTCTATCGTATTTGGCTATGGGGGTTATTACTGGGTATATTTCTGAACAGTCAAAATTTCGTGATGATGAGAATCGATGGCAGCATTTGCATGACCAGGAACGATATCGTTTTTTATGCCATATGTTTAAAGCTAATGTTAACATCAAGGATAAGATGTATCGGCAGATTGTTAATTCTCAAGATAGCATCGGCCGTATCTATCGTATTGTCAGCACGTTGGATTCTGTTGAACCGGAAAATATATATAACAAGACAGCATTAGTAACGGCGGAGGTTCTCGATGTATCGCAAATTATCATTTATAGCGTGGGTCGAGATAGTGCCTATCTGCGTCAAAAGGTACGCATTGGGGACATGACGGAAGGAGAACCGCATTCGTTGCGCATTGATGATTATCCGTATCTTCAACAAATGATGAAAGAACATAATCTTTTTATCAATCGGGATCTCATTAAGGGCCTTCCTGACTTAGCGGCTCCTATTATTTATGAAGGCCGAGTTATTGCTGTTATCCAGGTTTACCAGATGGATTTTGATAAATGGAGCACTTTTGAATTAAATCTAATGGCAGTTACCAGCCGTTTAGTATCGACATCATTGGCTCGAGCTTATACATGGGAACAGGAAATGATGGAACGTCGTTATATTCCGGGAACGCGGATCCTCAAGGAAAAAGAATTTGTTCATATCATTGAAGAACTCCGGGAACGCCATCAAATGCAGAAGGGATATTCTGTTACGATTGCTAGGATAGACTTGCCAGGCATGACTTATAAGCAAATCGACCAGCGTCTTGGCAACCAGATACGTCTGGAAGATTACATGGGGATTCTGGGGGACTCAGTATGGATTATGTTTACTGATGTGAATAAACAGACCTTGGCATTGATACAGAAGCGTCTGGCCCAAGGCGGGGTGCTCATTTCAGAGGCTAAGGAGGTAATATGATGATTCTTGTCATGCTGGCGGCCTTGTATATCGTAATAGCCTTAGCCTTTGAAATCGTAATTTCTCGTTACTATGGTATCGTTCAAGCTGCGATAGAAATGAGCCTGATAGTACTTTTACCAGGATTCGGTTTTTTCCTCTTATTATTCCTCCATCTGGACATATTCCTTTTTAATCTGAGAAAAGGAAGCATCGAGCCGGAAAAAGACGAAGAGGAAGTATTTTCTTTACAGGATAGAGGCTATAATGCAGAGATTATTCCCATGAATGATCTTTTCCTTCTTGAGGATGCCAAAATGAAGAGGAAATATTTTACTGATGCTATTCGACAGGACATGGTAAGCAATCAGAATATCCTACATAAAGCGGTTTATGATGAAGACCGCGAGATTGCTTATTTTGCGGTATCCTTGATGACTGCAAAATTGCAAGCACTTAGCAATGAATTATTTCATCTTGAACAGAAGCTGAAAAAAAGTCCGGAAAATATTCCTCTTTTGAAAGAATATGCTGCAAAATTAAAATTATTTCTCGACAGCGGATGCGAAGAACAAATGACGAAAAATAAACAACAACGCTCGTATATATCAGCCTTGGCAGTATTGAATCAACAGTTTCCAGACCAAACCATTTACTATGTGGAGCGGATTAATATGCTCATTATTTGCGGCCAGTTGGAAGAAGCCCGTAAAGCTTGTCAGGAATTTTCTGCCCAACATGCAGACAAGGAAGAACCTATATTGATGGAGATAAAATTATACCAAGCGTTGCATGATGCTAAAAAGTTGCAAGAGCGGGTACAGGCGTTGAAGGCATTACCGAAGCGGCTATCACCTGAAGCATTGCGGATTATCCGGTTTTGGGATAAGGAGGTCGTTCATGCATAGAAACGATGCTTTTTGGATTATTGTCATTGTTTTATTCCTCGGCGTATTTTTCCAATATAACCGCATGGATGGCTTTTTGCATCTGTTTAGCGTTGCGAATACTGCGATAAGTTCAGTACAAAGAAGCGACGAACCTTGGAGCCAGGCAGATACGGTAACGCCAGATACATATATTGTTATTTATGATCCTAGTAGTGTAGAGAGTATGTTTTTACGGCATGAAACAGAACGGATGCTCAAAGAAAAGAAAATGAGATTCCAGAGTATTCGTCATGACCAGCCCATTACGATGAATATGTCAACGATTCGAGGCATTATCCTGTCTACTGGTGAACTGGAAAAAATTGTTTCTTTGCCAGCTGTCTTTTCGTATGTTGAACAAGGTGGTACGGCTGTTGTTTTAACGCGATTAAGCCAAAGCCCGGATAAGCCTATACGCCCGGATATACTTTCTAAATTAGGTGTTAGTCGTTGGGATTCCAGGAGTTCATCGGCCACGGCCTTTGGCCTTACTATGAATACTGATTTTTTAGCGGGTAGTAAGGGAATTCAGGTTGAAGGAGATTATCATTATGAAACGATCGTCGATTCATTGCTCCTTTCCGATGATGCCGTTGTCCATGTTAGCGATAATAGCGGCTCCATACCGTTGATTTGGCAAAAAAATTATGGCAAAGGTACGTTCTATATCTATAATGGGTCTGCTCGCTCTGATAAAACAAACCGTGGCTTTTTGATGAGCTTTTTAGCTCATTGTGGAGACGATGTTATTTATCCCGTTGTTGGCTGTAAGTTGTTTTATATTGATGATTTCCCATCACCTATACCTGAAGGCTATCATGAAAAAATCCGCAGTGAATATAATATGACGACCCGTGACTTTTACAGCCGAGTCTGGTGGCCATATATGAAAGATATAAGTAAAAGTGAACATTTAAAATATACAGGAGTCATCATTGAAAGCTACGGGGATCAGGTAAAAGGCCCATTTAAACCGGTTGATGAACAAGAAGGGCGGAATGCACTCCTTACATATGGTACTGATCTTCTTTATATGGGAGGAGAACTGGGAATACATGGCTATAATCATCAGCCTTTGGTTCCGCCGGGATATCAAAACGATGAACCGGATTATGTACCTTGGCAGAATGAAGACGATATGGAAGAAGCCCTTACGGAAATCAACCGTTATGTCCATGAAGCATTCCCTAAGTATAAATTCCGGGCTTATGTACCGCCTTCTAATATTTTAAGTCCCCAAGGGCGAGAGGCCATTTTAGAATCCCTTCCAGACATTCGGATCCTTTCTTCTTTATATGATGGATCGGCTGAAGAGGAAGCTTATTATCAAGAGTTTCAGCGTGAAGAAAATGGGGTTTATGATATTCCACGCATCACTGCCGGGTATAATCCTACGGGACTCGATTTATATTTTGAATGTACTGTGATTACCTCTATCGGTGTTTTTAATCATTTTGTCCACCCTGATGAATTATTTTATGAAGAAAGCAAGGATAAGACTTGGCATATGATGAAAGAAGGCCTCCAAGAATTCCTGAAGCAAATCGACAGCCGTTATGGATGGCTGACAGCCGTTACGGCCTCGGAAAGCCTGCCGTATTTTGATAGTTATTTTAATTTAGATTACCGAGTCCTGCGGAAGCCTGATGAATTAGAAATTCATTGTTGGAACTATACCCATGAGGCATCGTTCCTGTTGAGGTCGACGAAAGAAGTGGCCTCTTCTAAGGACTGTCATGTACAGAAAATAGGTGATGAAATGTATTTTGTAAAGATAACGGGACCAGAAGCTCATATATATTGGAAAGGAAGTTCACTATGAAAATCTGTTTGTTGACAGAAGGCTCGTACCCATATGTTGTTGGTGGAGTATCTTCGTGGGTACAGATGCTCATGACGGGCTTACCGGAGTTTGAATTCACTGTTTATGCTGTAGGTGCCGAAGAAAAAGATCGGGGGAAGTTTAAATATACTTTGCCCAATAATTGCACGGAAATCCAGGAAGAGTTCCTGGATAAAATTCTAGCCCTGCGCTCCCCGGGGATGCAGGAAAATATTTTGAATAATCAACAGCGGCAGGTTTTGTTAGAACTTGTTCGCGGTGACAGTCCGATCGATATGGCCGGACTCGTGGATATTTTCCGTTCTTGTACTTGGAAGAACCCCTTGGATATTTTTATGTCCTCTGATTTTTTCGAGGTCATTCGCCGTGTATACCGGGAACGCTATGATTATTTGCCGTTTACTGATTTTTTTTGGACATTGCGTTCTATGCTGTTGCCATTATTCTATCTTGTGCAACGGGATTTGCCAGAAGCAGATATCTATCATAGTGTAGCTACTGGCTACTGTGGCATCATTGGTTCTATGGCAGCTGAAGTATATCATAAACCATTTATCTTGACGGAACATGGTATTTATTGTCGGGAACGGGAAGCTGAAATCATAAAAAGTGACTGGGCTAAAGGGGATTTCAAGATTATATGGAGTAATTATTTTTATAATCTGGCTAAGATTGCTTATAAACGAGCCAGCAAGGTTTATACATTGTTTGAGCATAATGCTCGGATTGAAGCCGATTTAGGCTGTGATCCGCAGAAGATTCATGTTGTTCCCAATGGGATTCATATGGAAAGATTTTCTGGCATTCCTAAATTGAAAGACCATGGAGGAACCATTAATATTGGGGCTGTAGTTCGGATAGTACCCATCAAAGACATCCTTACGCTGATTCGGTCTTTTTTTCTAGTTCATCAGGAGATGCCGGATACTTATCTGTATATTATGGGGAATATGGAAGAAGACCCGGAATATGTGGTAACTTGTAAGCGAACAACACAGCTTCTTAATTTAGAATCTGCTGTAGAATTTACCGGTACGGTACAGGTAACGGAATATATGCCGAAAATGGACATTATCGTTCAATCGAGCATCAGCGAGGGACAGCCACTGTCGGTATTGGAAGCCTTTGCAGCTCATCGTCCCGTTATTGCGACAGATGTGGGCTGTTGCCGGGAATTAATATATGGTGATAGTACGGATAGCTTGGGGATTGCTGGGGCTGTCGTACCGCCGATGGATTTCAATTCCATGGCCCGGGAAATTTTACGTCTGGCTAGGGATTTCGAATTGCGCTTTCAAATGGCTGAAGTTGGCTATGAACGAACAAAGCGTAATTATACGTATGAACAATTTATTGACTCTTATCGGAATATTTATTTACAGGAAGGGAAAGCAAAATGGCTGGTGTAGGATTTGAGTTAAAAAAATTATTCCGCGCTCGTACAGTGGCTGGTTATCTCAAGGCTTATTCTTTTTCTGCACTGATTACGACGGGACCATTTATCCTGCTTACGGGAATGGTATTGGTTGTACAGCTTTTGTTTCTTTGGTTTCAAGTTCCCAGCTATGAAAATGATATTTTTGTAGCCTCTACGGTGTATGCCTTTATTTTTTCTCAAATTTTCTCATCTGGATTTGTCAAAGTTGTAACTCGTTATTTGTCTGACTGCATATCTACGGATAATTATAATGATTTAACGGCTTCCTGTTTTGGTCTCATCGCTATTCTCTTGTTTTTAGGTAGTATTATAGCTGCTATTTTTTTATGGAATTCTCCTCTTTTATTCGGGGAAAAGCTAGGTGCTTATTTATTTTTTTCCTTATTGATGATCATTGAGGCTGAAAGTCTCTATTTGACAGCGGTAAAAAAATTTAAGCCTCTTATTTGGGGATTTGCCATAGGGGTGTCTCTAAGCATAGTGAGTATCTATTTCATGTTAAAATACTTGACGCTGCAACCGACAATCGCTGCCTTTTTGGGTATCACAGGGGGGTTGACTGTTATTTCAGGCTTCTTTATGATTCAAATCATCCGTTTTTTCGGGATGCCTCGTAAAGGACGTCATTTTGCTTTTTTGCCTTACTTTGACAGAGAATGGCGGCTTTTCCTTTATGCGATTTTGTTTTCGGGAGGAATATTCCTGCCTAATATTATTATTTGGACAAGTCCTAGCTGGGGGGTAACGGTAGCCGGGACTTATCGCTATGCTCCTCTGTATGACATTGTTACTTTCTATGCGTTTTTATCAATGCTGCCAATGATGATTATTTTTGTTGTCTATATGGAAACCCGGTTCTATGAAACTTATTTCAATTACTTTCAAGCCATTACCCGGAAGGGAAATTTTAATGATATTGAAGCTATGCGAAAGACAATGGTTCATACCTTGTGGTTTGAGTTGCGCAGCTCCATGGAATTTCAATTTTTATTTACGATATTGTTTCTGTCTTGCGGGACGTACATATTGTCCTGGGTCCATATTGAAACCCAAGCGGTTAATATGTTTGATGTCCTGCTCATGGCGGTTTACTTTGTGGGTGTTTTTCAAATCTTGGGAGTTATCCTGGAATATTTTAATGCCCAGCGTCAGTTACTTCGTATTACTGTGGTATTTTTTCTGTTAAATGGGGGATTAAATATATTCGGGGTCCTCGTTTTAGGGGAAAGCAGCTACGGTTTTACTTTCTTTATTGCTATGGCTATTTCTCTGTTTTATGCTTGGAAACAACTTTACGCTTATATTATGAATATTAATTATTATATCTTTTGCGGCCAGCCAATGTTTTATCAGCAACACATTGGCTGGCTTACGTTGCTGGCCCGGCGTATGTATGGACCGACCGTGGATTGTTTAGATAAAGAGGATGGTTTTTATGAAACAGAGATTAAGTAGTGCCCCGTTTCGCTGCCTTATTTTGGGAATGGCTTGTACCGCTGTGAGTGTGAGTGTCCGGGCTTCTAATGCAGATACAATGCATGATATTTCTTCGGAATTTGCATCATTGCGCAATGCTCGTGACGAAATACAATATCGCCATCAAGCGGAAGCTGATGACAGGCAAGCCCATTGTGATTTAAAGACAGCTCATCATAATGCGGCCGAAGCTATAAAGAATTGGCGGGAAGCATCAAATAATCTGGCCGTAGCGAAGGAAAATGTTGTGACTTTAGCACAGAATCTGCAGCAGACGCAGCAAAATCTGGATGAAGCCAGGATTATCAGCGCTGAACGGACGAAAGAGGCTATTGCTGCTCAGCAAGCTGTAGCTGATTATGCTGATGGCCTTTATACCATGCAAGGTATAGTAAATGATAAGCGCAATGCCTACGAGTCATTAAACAGTCGAATGCAGACCGTGTCTCAAGAATATGAAGTGGCTATCCGTGATGCGAAAGCGGCGCAGCAGGCTCGGAATGAAGCCATCGTAGCCGCAGCCGTGGAATCGGTAGACTATGCTTTGAATCGTCTTGATGAAGCACAGCAGATAGCTGATGAACGAGAGGCGAACAGCGATAGCGATGTTGAAGCGATTGAAAGTTATTATGATGGACAATTGAATGATTTGAGTAATCAAGTGGAGGCTTCTAGTGATGACCTGGATGCGGCTCAAGAAGAACTTGATAATATGCAGGCATATATGGATGAACTTGTTGAGGCTCAAAATGAGGCAGAGCAGGCAGAAGCTGAAAGTCGTGAGAAAGTGGCTGATTATGAAGCCGATGTTATGAGCCTGTCTGACGATTTGAAGCAGGCTAAAAAAGATGAAATCGATACTGAAATTTATGTCCAAGAAAGCAAAGATTGGATGAACCGGGCTATTTCATTCGAAGGACAACTGATCATAGCAGCACAGCTGCAAGATTATGAATTGGAGCATTTCGGTGAAGGTGCCAGCTTTACAACGGGTGTTGACTACTACTACTGGAATGGCGACTATTCAGGGCATCAACTGTTTATTCCCATGACTTACGCACAACAGGGACGCGTACATGGGCGTAAGGTGGATTTTGGTGTTAGTACGGGCTATATTCGTTCTGATACAGGCGTATCCAATGGTAGTATTTCAGGTATGGTCGATACGCAGTTGGATGTTATGGTTCATAATGACCATCCTATTAACAGCGTGCGTTATCTGTGCAATTTTAATTTTCCTACAGGCCAACATAAATTTTATCAGAATGCAATTGTTCCTGAAGGCGTGGCTCCGTTTACTGATTTTGGGGCTGGTTTTGAATTTACGCCAGGGCTGGAAGTGATTCATCATTATAATGAGCAGGACAGTCTGACTGGGCGTATTCAATATACCTTTCGTGAAAGTTATGAATATTCTAAAGAAGTTAGCCATCGTGACGTATCGCCAGGTGATATTTTTTATCAAGGGCTTAAATATCAGCATATTGGGCCTAAAATGCAGTATTCGATTCAATTTCAACATGATTCCTACGCGCCGGCAAAGCAGGAAAGTATTTTTCGTGATGAATTTGGCTTATGGCATCCAGGAGATACCCAGCATTATACAGATGGAGATGAATGGGATATGCGCCTGTTCTATAACCGTTCAGTAACTCCGAAAGATGAATTATCATTATACACTATTCAAAATCTTACGGAAAAAATGAAAGGCTTTGCGTCTGAAGATTCTTATGCACATTATTATGGAGTTGGTTGGATGCATCATCTCAATAAACAACAAGAATATCATATTATGATGCATTTTAAAGATATATCATCGAGTACGGATCCGTTACATCTTGATCTCAATAATATAGGATATCGTCGGTATTCCCTGGCAGCTGGATATTCATGGCAGCGTTCATCGACTGAATCGATAAGTCTGGATATTGAACGGTATACTCGGCATAATGATGGAGCTAATAGTTATCAGGGCTGGGGGATTGTTGCCAGGTATAATAAGAGTTTGTAAAGGGATTATGCTTTTTAGGAGGTATTTATGATAAGAAAATTCGCAACTGCTGTACTTGTTCTGACGGGGCTGATTTCTATTTCTGGTTGTGTCGGTGCTGACCAGTCACAGACGCCAGAGACCCAAATGGTAAATTTAATAGGGGAAATACGGCAATACACTCAGAAAAAGGATCCTCGTTTTCAAATTCTTGGTAACGGGGCAACAGGTTTATTAGAAGAAACGCCTAATAATAGCGTTCATAATGTTGAAAAACTTATTACTTCTATGGACGGATTTTTAACGGAATCAGTATACTATGTACATGATGGACCGGACAGTGTGAAATCACAGTCCAAAGATTACATAACCTATTTAAAGGCTATGTTTGCTAAACCTAAAATGGCAGGTAAAGCAGTATGGACTTTAGATTATATAAAAGATGCGACGTTACAAGAAGATGATGAAAAAAGGGGACAGGCAGATGGGTATGTGAGTATGGCACTAGCCGGACAGAACCTGGACAGGATACCGGATAAAAAGGCACCGTTTTCCAATACGAAGGACATTAATCGGATACAAGATGCGGAGAACTTCTTGTTTCTGTTGAATCCGGGCTCCTTTTTAAAAAAAGAAGACTATTTAAATGCGCTTAGTAGAACAAGATATGATGTCCTTATTGTTGACTTATACTATGGTGATACGCCTCTTATGAAGAATGATGTGGATTTATTAAAGACAAAGCCACAGGGCGGAAAACGTTTAGTCTTGGCCTATATGAGTATAGGCGAAGCGGCTGATTACCGGCCTTACTGGAAAAATGAATGGAATACGACGAGGCCATCTTGGATTCAGGCCCCGAACCCGGATTGGCCGGGCAGCTTTAAAGTATGCTATTGGTCACCTCAGTGGAAACATATCCTTTATGGCAATAACCAGGCGTATTTAGATCAAATTATAAAAGCTGGATTTGATGGTGTTTTTCTCGATGTTATTGATGCTTGGCAGTATTTTGCTAATAAATGATTTTTTTTTGACATAGAGTGCCAACATATGGATGAACGACGAACGATGAACGACGAATATATCGCCGCAGGCGATGATTCGCGACCTGTGAACAGCGATTTCGCTACAAAGCATTTCACGGGATTCCCACAACGGGCCGCCCTTTGGCCGGCCCCTACAGCGACATCTATGATGTCGCGGCGACCGGCGACCTGCGGCCTGCGTCAAGGATTTGAAAAAAATCCTTGACATATCCTTTACACAGTAGTATACTAAATAAGCTGTCGGGGCAAGGCCCTGACACAGCAGGAGTTTTATCCTGCCGTGGTCTGCGCCATGCAGGCCGGGGTGATTGAACTTTGAAAAAAGTTCAAAAACATCCTTGACAAGCTCTTCTGAGTTTGTTAAAATAAACAAGTCGTCGCCACCCGGTGATGACAACGATGACCTTTGAAAACTGAACAATGAACTGAATGAACGCCAACGTGCGAGGTTCTATTATATAGAACGTCAAACAATGAGTAATACCAATCAATAAACAAGAGCCAAACGCTCTTCCATATATCATGGAGAGTTTGATCCTGGCTCAGGACGAACGCTGGCGGCGTGCTTAACACATGCAAGTCGAACGAGAAGAGATGAGAAGCTTGCTTCTTATTGATTCGAGTGGCAAACGGGTGAGTAACGCGTAAGCAACCTGCCCTCTAGATGGGGACAACAGCTGGAAACGGCTGCTAATACCGAATACGTTCTTTCTGTCGCATGGCAGAGGGAAGAAAGGGAGGCTCTTCGGAGCTTTCGCTGGAGGAGGGGCTTGCGTCTGATTAGCTAGTTGGAGGGGTAACGGCCCACCAAGGCGACGATCAGTAGCCGGTCTGAGAGGATGAACGGCCACATTGGGACTGAGACACGGCCCAGACTCCTACGGGAGGCAGCAGTGGGGAATCTTCCGCAATGGACGAAAGTCTG
>OGYL01000690.1_pt1 | contig 27018 bp, 18 predicted proteins | sample 1576541 | NCBI WGS metagenome assembly OGYL01 (sample SAMEA3541551, study PRJEB24748) | human gut metagenome | biome: human gut; feature: human-associated habitat; material: faeces | place: China | collected 2012 | reverse complement strand
TGAACCGGGACTATTATGACGTCGGCTTTGAAAAGGCTTTCCCGGACGTGAACGGCGCCTACGCCATGATCAACCGGGAATTCTCCCGCATGATCGCGGAGAAGTATCCCGAGGTACAGTTCCTCAACCGCGAGGACGACATGGGCTCCGAGGGCCTGCGCCGCGCGAAGGAGTCGTACCAGCCGACGGTGCTGCTGGAAAAATACGTCGCCGACTGGAAGGAGAACTGAGCATGCGCCTGCGCAAGACGAATCTGGACGATCTGCCGCAGCTCAAGGCGCTCTGGGCGCTGGGCTTCGGCGATACAGAACAGGAAATCGAGGCGTTTTTTGCCATCTCTTACCCTGCGGCGACCGGCTTCTGCGCGGAGGAGGACGGGCGGCTCATCGCCGCGGCCTACGCGCTGCCGCAGGAGCTCGCCTGGGGCGAGCGCACGGCGAAGGCCGCGTTCGGCGGCATGATCGACCTGTCCGTCGGATCTCCCGTCGACCCCGTGCCCGATTCGGTGCGCAAGGCGCTCGCCATCTCGTCGAACGATCCGAACGCGTACGGTTATCCCGTCACGGCCGGCACCGCCGATTTGCGTGACGCCATTCACGAGTGGTTCGCGGCCGCCCGCAATGTCGATTTGCGTGCGATCGGCGCCGATGCGGTGCCGACGGTCGGTTCCAAGGAAGGCGTCGCGTTGATGGCGTCGCTGCTGCATTTCGGCGAGGGCGATGTCGTCGTGCAGCCGAAGGTGTCGTATCCGACGTACGAGATCGGCACGCAGTTGGCCGGCGCGCAAACGCTGAAGGTCGACGACGTGGCGGATGCGGATTCCTGGAAGGATGTGCCGGGCGTCAAGGCCGTTTGGGTCAATTCGCCGTGCAATCCGACCGGTGAGGTGCTGTCCGCGGAACGGATGGCCGGTATTGTGCGTGCCGCGCGCGCGATTGGTGCCGTGGTGCTGTCCGATGAATGCTATGCGTTGATGCAATGGGAAGACGACGTTGCGGAAGCGGATGCGGATACACTTGCCTCCACGCCGTGCGCCTTGCGCGCCGATGTGTGTGGCGGGTCCGCCGAAGGCGTATTGGTGCTGTATTCGCTGAGCAAGCAAAGCAACATGGCCGGGTATCGTACGGCGCTTATCGCTGGCGATCGATCGCTGATCGGGCCGATGGCGGCATACCGCAAACAGATCGGGCAGATCATTCCCGGACCGGTGCAGGCTGCGATGGCCGCCGGGCTGCGTGACTTCGACGCGGTCAAGACCCAGCATGCCCGTTACCAGGAGCGTCTGGGCATGCTGGTGAGTGCTCTGCGCGCATACGGATACTGCACCGACATGCCGCAAGGCGCGTTGTACGTGTGGGTGAAAGCCAAGTCCGGCGACTGCTGGGAGGATCTGCGCCAGCTTGCCGAAATCGGCATCGTCGCCAGCCCCGGCGAGTTCTACGGAGCGCCGGAATACTTGCGATTCTCGGCTACGGCCAGTGATGCGGCGATCGCCTCCGCCGCGGAACGATTGGCACGTTGACGGTTTGCTGACGATGGCCTTTTGACGAACGAAAGCGTTGAAAACAAAAAGGACCTCCGATTCGCTCGGAGGTCCTTCATTATGGCGGAGTCAGAGGGAGTCCAACGCCCATGCGTCTTATGGCTATGTGCAGCTGTTGATGTCGCTGATCCAGGAGTGGCGTGCGCTACTCAAGCGTCCGGAACTACCATTCATATTCGCCCAATTGCCGAACTATACTTTGGAACCCGATTGCGATTGGCCAAGGCTGCGTGATGAACAACGGCGCGCTTTGACGTTGTGGAACACGGCGATGGTGGTGACGATCGGATATGGAGAGGATAATGACCTGCATCCTTTGGATAAGCGCCATGTCGCGCAGCGCTTGGCAACGGCTGCCGAGTCGTTGGTTTATGGACGTGATCGCGAGCCGATGGGGCCGCTTCCTGTCATGGTGATTCACAAGGATGACGGCATTGAGATCTCCTTCATCCATACGGGAGGGGGATTGGTCTGCACAGGCGACGTGCCTTTTGACATCTTGGAGCCGGGAGGCTCGATATATCGGGTGAAGGCTCGTCGGTACGATTGCTATGGCGGTAACGGAACCGGGCGTGCGAGTGGCGCAGTGAGAGAGCTCTCCCCAGTACAGTGTCAGTTTGTCGGCCAATGAAGCATCGATGATAACGCTATTGCCGGGGACAGCGTAAATAGTTTTTGCAGTTAATCGTGTTTGGGCGGAAGCCTGTAATTTCCTGCGTTTGGAATACTTAAATCTATTCGAAAGTTTCGTAAATAGTTGCATATAGAACTTTCGTAACAAAAAATTTAAGTATTTAGTTAAATGACTTGACTTTCTTGAAAGTCAAGTCATATAATCAAGCAATGCTTTGACTGAAATGCTAAAGCATTTACGAAACATGAAGATGTGTGTTCGTGCATGTCGCCAAGGGAGAAAGACTTTGTATTCCCACATCCGATATTGGATAAGGAGATTCAGCAATGAAGTTTGAATACCATGTCAAACCAACCGGCAACGATGCTGCGTGCGGCGACGCGGAGCATCCGTTCGCCACGATTTCCAAGGCCGCGCAGATGGCCTCTCCGGGCGATACGGTAATCGTGCATGAAGGCGTATACCGCGAACAAGTCAATCCGAGACGCGGCGGTCTGAGTGAACATGAGCGCATCACCTACTGCGGAGCCGAAGGCGAAGCACGGCCGGTTATCAAAGGCTCGGAATGCGTGCGGGGCTGGACGGAATTGGCCGATCATCCGCATGTGTGGACGGTGATGCTTGATAATACGATGTTCGGGGATTTCAATCCATTCGCGACCCCGATTTTCGGCGACTGGCTGGAAATGCCCAAGTTCGGCAAGGATCCGGACAAACATCTTGGCGATGTGTATCTCAACGGTGTTTCCTTCTTCGAATCGACGACGTTGGAAGGCGTATACGATCCGCAGCCGCGTGATACGGATGAGGATTTCGCGTTGAAGATTCCCTGCCCTGTGCCGGATGTGGACCGTACACGTTATGTATGGCATGCCGAAGTGGACGAGAATGCCGGCACCACAACGATCTGGGCGAATTTCCAAGGTGCCGATCCGAATGAGGAACTGGTGGAGGTCAGTGTTCGTCGCACATGCTTCTTCCCTTCCCGCAACCATGTCAACTACATCACCGTGCGTGGCTTTGAAATGGCGCAGGCCACTGGAGATTGGGCGCCGCCTACCTCGCAGCAGTGGGGCATGATCGGCCCGAACTGGTCGTATGGCTGGATCATCGAAGACAACGTGCTGCATGACGCCAAATTCTCCGCGGTGTCATTGGGCAAGGAAATCTCATCCGGCGACAACGAGTGGGCGAAAACCGAGCGCAAGACCGGTTACCAGTACCAGTTGGAGGCCGTGTTCAAGGCCCGTCGCATCGGCTGGGAAAAGGGGCTGATCGGCGGTCATATCGTACGCAACAACGACATCTACGAGTGCGGACAGAATGCCATCGTCGGACATATGGGCAGCGCATTCTGCCGTATCGAGCATAACCATGTCCATCACATTGCGTTGAAGCGTGAATTCTTCGGATGGGAGGTCGCTGGCATCAAATTCCATGCCGCATTGGATACGGTCATTGCCAACAACAACATCCACGACTGCTCGCTGGGCATGTGGATGGATTGGCAGACGCAGGGCACACGCATCACGCGCAATGTGTTCCACGATAACGTCCGTGACCTCATGATTGAAGTGAGTCATGGGCCGTATCTGGTGGACAATAACGTTTTCGCCTCGCCGGTGATGTTCCAGAACTGGTCGCAAGGTGGTGCCTTCGTCAACAATCTGATTTGCGGCGGCATTGAACCGCATACCGTCCCCGACCGTTCCACGCCGTATCACTATCCGCACACCACCGAGGTGGCCGGGTGCGCTGTGGTATCCGGCGGCGATGAGCGTTGGCTGAACAACATGTTCGCGCCGCAACCGGTGAAACCGACCGTCGGTGAATATGGTTTGTCCGCCTACAGCGATTGCCCGATGTCGATGCATGAATACTTGGAACGCCAGCGGGCCATGTGGGCAGATCCTTCGCAGGGTGGTGGCGAGCGCAATCCTCTGCAGTCTCTATATGCGGGCGGCAACATCTATCTGTCCGGCGCACAGGGGCTGAACAAGCAGGAAGGTGCGGCCGACGATTCGGAGCGCATGCAGGAGGACGCCCCGTTCTTCGGCGGCACCGTCTCCACGAGCGTTGCGTGTGATGAGCCCATGCCGGTGACATTGGTCGAAGAACCCGATGGACTGTATCTGCAGTGCACTGTGCCACAGGCCGTCGCCGATACCAGGATGCAGGTCGTCACCAGCGATATGCTCGGCGTGCCTCGCATCGTGGAGGAACGCTATGAACAGCCCGATGGCAGTGACTATGTGCTAGACACCGACTTGCTGGGACAAGCCTTGACCGCAACGGAACGCAAAGCCGGGGCGTTGAATGGTCTTGTCTCCGGAGAGAATCGCATCCGAATCTGGGAATGGAACAACTGATATGACAAATGCAACCGATACCAGCAAGACATTGGGCGAGTCCATGTTCGCACAGTGCGGATATGCCCAGGACGCCATCGATAGGCGCGTGTCACAGGTCTGGTATGAAATTTTCGAAGGTCCGAACAAATTCTATTGGGAGAACGACGAAGGCCTTGCCTATGTGATGGACACCGGCAACAACGATGTACGTACCGAGGGTATGAGCTATGCGATGATGATCGCCCTGCAATACGACCGTAAGGACGTATTCGACAAGCTGTGGGGCTGGGTAATGCGTCACATGTACATGAAGGACGGTCATCATGCGCATTATTTCGCATGGTCGGTCGCGCCGGACGGTACGCCGAACTCGAATGGTCCTGCACCTGACGGCGAGGAATATTTCGCGATGGACCTGTTCCTCGCCTCCCGTCGCTGGGGTGATGGCGAGGATATCTACGAATATTCCGCATGGGGACGCGAGATCTTGAGATATTGCGTTCATAAGGGCGAACGCTACGACGGCGAGCCCATGTGGAATCCCGACAACAAGCTCATCAAGTTCATTCCGGAAACCGAGTGGAGCGATCCGTCCTACCATCTGCCGCACTTCTATGAAGTATTCGCCGAAGAAGCCGACGAAGAAGACCGTCCATTTTGGCATGAGGCAGCCGCCGCAAGCCGTCGCTATCTGCAGGCGGCCTGCGACGAGCGGACCGGCATGAACGCTGAATACGCGGATTATGACGGAAAGCCGCATGTTGACGAGTCCAATCATTGGCATTTCTATTCCGACGCCTACCGTACCGCGGCGAATATCGGACTGGATGTAGCTTGGAACGGTCTGCAGGAAGTGCTGTGCGACCGCGTCGCCGCGCTGCAGCGATTCTTCCTGACCCACGACCGTACTAGCGTCTACGCCATCGACGGCACCGCCGTGGACGAGGTCGTGCTTCATCCGGTCGGATTCCTGGCCGCGACCGCGCAAGGCTCACTTGCGGCGGTGCATTCGGCCCAGCCCGACGCGGAGCATAATGCCCGTGAATGGGTGCGCATGCTGTGGAATACGCCGATGCGAACCGGCACGCGTCGTTACTATGACAATTTCCTCTATGCTTTCGCCATGCTGGCGTTGAGCGGAAAGTATCGGTATGAATGATGATTACCTCAACTAATCCTACGGTCTACACGGATTTTCCTGATCCAGACATCATCCGGGTCGGAGACGTGTATTACATGGCCACTACGACTATGCATTTCACACCCGGGTGCGATATTCTGCGCAGCTATGACCTAGTGCATTGGGAATTCATTGCGCACGCATTGAATATCGTGGCGGATACCCCTGAAGAACGTTTGGAATGTGAAGGCGCCAACGCCTACGGTCGAGGCATGTGGGCGCCGTCACTGCGTTACCATCGGGGCACCTGGTATGTGTTGTTCGCCGCCAACGATACGCATACCAGCTATCTGCTGACGGCGGACGATCCATGCGGCCCATGGCGAAAGCGTGAGCTTGACGGCTTCTATCACGACAGCGGACTGTTCTTTGACGACGATGATCGAGCCTATGTCGTATATGGGCAGTCGACATTGCGCATCACGGAGTTGAATCCTGAATTAAGCGGGCCGATGCCGGGTGGGCTTGACCGGGTCATCGCACAGGACGATCCGCAGGCTGACCTTGGTTATGAGGGCAGTCACCTATACAAGCATGATGGACGCTATTACGTCTTCACCTGTCACTTCCCGCAAGACAAGGGCAAAACAGAAGCCTGCTTGATAGCCGAATCCTTGGATGGCGCTTTCGAAGCGCGTGAAATTATCGACGACGACCTGTCCTTCCACGGTTACGGAGTCGCGCAAGGCGGTATGGTGGACACTCCGGACGGCGACTGGTATGCATTCATGATGCAGGACCGCGGCGGTGTGGGACGCGTGCCGACACTGATGCCGATGCGGTTCGGCGAGGACGGATTCCCCGTCATCGGCGAGAACGGCAAAGTGCCGCATTCGGTCAGCGTGCCGGCTGCAAGCTGTGCCGAACCTGTCGCGCCCATCAACGGCAGCGAATTCATAGCCCGGCATAACGCTGAAGGCGGAGTCGATGCCAACTGTCTGCAGCCATACTGGCAGTTCAATCACATCACACATGACGAATACTGGTCACTGACGGAACGTCCGGGAGCATTCCGCCTGCATTCCGGACGCATCAGCTCGAATCTCAATCATGCATGGAACACGCTGACGCAGCGCACGATGGGGCCGGTGACGGTGGCCGAAGTCACCGTCGACGCGTCGACATTGCATGATGGCGACTTCGCCGGATTGGCGGCGTTCCAAGGATGCTATTCCTACATCGCGCTTACGCGAAGGAACGGCCGCACGATGCTGACCGTCCAATACAAGCCGGTGAATGACGATTCCATCTTCTCCGACAATGATTGGGACAGTCCAGCCGTAACGGATGCGGAAATCATGGCGGATGCGGATTGCATGCGCCTGCGCGCGGTATATGATTTCACCGATTGCAAGGATGAAGTGACGTTCTTCTACCGCGATGCGGATATGCCGGAATCCGAATGGCGCCCATTGGGGACAGCGCACCGGATGGTCTTCAAAATGGATCATTTCACAGGTTGCCGTATCGGATTGTTCCTGTATTCGACAAAAGAGACCGGTGGAATCGCCGATTTTTACGACTTTGCGTATTCGACGCCGAATACGAAGGAAGGAGGGCGATGAAGCGACAGGCCATAGTGGCGCAGGGAACTGTCGAAGGCTTGGCGGCTGAAGATCAGGGCATCACCGTGTTCCGAGGGGTCCCGTTCGCCCAGCCTCCCGTCGGCAGTCTGCGCTGGCGTGCGCCGCAGCCGGCCCTGCCATGGGATGGTGTGCTGCAAGCCTTCGATTTCGGGCCTACCGCGATGCAGCCGACGCCGGGTGCCTCCGATGATTTCTATGATCGTGAATGGGGCACCGATCCGGCCGTGCCGATGAGCGAGGATTGCCTCTACCTGAATATTTGGACTCCGGCATTACGCGGATATGGCGCGGATAGCATGGTAGCCTCCGAAAAGCTGCCGGTCATGGTCTGGATCTACGGCGGAGCCTATCAATGCGGCGGCACATTTGAAAAGGAATTCGACGGCACACATCTCGCCGCGAACGGCGTCGTTGTGGTCAGTGTGGCCTATCGTCTGAATGCATTTGGGTTTATGACGCACCCTTTGCTGCATGAGGAGGCCGTAGAACGCGGCGACGGCGAACCATATGCGAATTTCGGATTCCTGGATCAGCGTGCCGGAATCCAATGGGTGAAGGAAAACATCGCGAAGTTCGGCGGAGATCCGGAAAACATCACGGTTTTCGGTCAATCGGCCGGTGCCGCCAGCGTCTTGGCCCAGATCTGCTCGCCGATGAATCATGGCCTGTTTCAGAAAGCCATCATGCAATCCGGCGCAGGCCTAGGGCATTTCAATGCGCGGCAGGACACGCTGGAGCATGCGCAGGCCAACGGAATCCGTCTGTTCGAAGCATTGGGTGTCTCCACGCTGGAGCAGGCCCGTGCAATCCCGGCCCGAACGGTATTGGAAGCCGCCGAGTCCCTGCCTGTTCCACCGGACAGCGGACGTGAAGATGACTGGTCGATGATCGTCAATTGGGCGCCATGCGTGGACGGCCTGTTCCTTCCCGATCAGGAGGAGCGTATCGTCGAGGGCTGCAAGGCCAACAACGTCGACATGCTGGTCGGCAACACGACCAATGAGTTCATCGCTTCGACTGAAGATGGGAAGCCTGTGCATGTCGGCCAGCTCGGCAATCTCACGCTGATCCGCAAATGGACCGCAAGCGGTGGGACCGCGCCATACTACTATCATTTCGATGTCGCTATGCCGGGGGATGATGCCGGAGCCTTCCACTCATCCGATCTGTGGTTCTCCTTTGGAAGCCTTGCGAAATGCTGGCGTCCGTTCGTTGGATGGCATTACGATCTGGCAAGGCGAATGGGGCTGTACTGGACCAATTTTGCCGCCAATGGCGATCCCAACGGAACGGACCGTGACGGAACGCCGCTTCCTGTATGGGATCCTTGCATCGGTGAGGAATGCCCCGCCATGCATTTGTGCCAAGAACCGGGCATGCGGACGGATTGGCTTACCGAAACGGATTGAAAAGCATTCGGCATGTGACGGCATGCCGTTGATGTATACATACTGATATGTAAACAGGGACGGTCTTTGCGGATCGTCCCTGCCGCATAATGATTTGCCGTTGCGCGTGCAGGAGGATTTCGAGACTGATTATCCGACTTTTCACCGTTTCTGTCGTCTGGTTCGTCGGTGGCGTCTCGCGGAGGCTCGGGCCATTAAAGACCCTGTTCGGCGTTGTGCAGGCTAGGAGCTGTTTGAAGTGTTCTAGGCCGGACGTTTCGCCGTATAGGGGCGTGTCTGCGTGGATTCCGTCGGATGTGGCGTCTCAATTGTTGGACGTTGCGGTGAGCGTGAACGGGGGTGATTATGAGGAAGACTGAACCCCCGCTCATGACCATTGCCGACACGATGGCCTATTTGCAGTGCAGTCGTCGGCTGTCTTGTTGGGTACCCAACTCGGGTACCTTGCTGGGTACCGGAAATGTTGGCATTGGCGTACATTTCCGTACATTCTCTGTTTGCGCCGTATGTTTTGAAATCGTTGGTATTCCGCCGTTTTGGCATGAAAAAAGGGCTTCCGGATTTCTCCGAAAACCCTCAAGGCGGAGTCAGAGGGATTCGAACCCTCGAGCCGCTAAACACGACTAACACCTTAGCAGGGTGCCCCTATCGGCCACTCAGGCATGACTCCACTGTTGCGTTACGACGCAACAGCATGTAACTATAGCATCTATCCGCGTGCGAAACACCATATTGTGAAAAAATGAGAGAAAAACGTGTGGTGATGTCAGTGGGACTCGAACTCGTGAGCCGTGTCGAGCGGTCTCATTGATATGCGACACGCCGGTATGCCCGCAGGTTTCGCCATATTCGAACATTTGTTCCAAAACTGCCGAATCGTTGTCTATCATGGAATCATGAGCACAGCACCAAGAATCGCAGCGGCCAAACGTGACTGGGGTCACGATGAGGTCGGATGCACGGTGCTGCATATCGACATGGACGCTTTTTTCGCATCCCTCGAAGTGGCGCGGCATCCGGAATACGCCGACAAACCGGTAATCATCGGCATCGGCAACCGTTCCGTGGTGTCCGCGGCGAACTATGAGGCACGCAAATACGGCATCAATTCGGCGATGGCAAGCTCCCGGGCAAGAAAACTATGCCCGAACGGCGTCTTTCTGCCGGTGGACATCCACTACTACCGTGAGATGTCCCGACGTATCTTCACAGAGGTGTTCTCCCGCGTCACCGATCGCATCGAACAGGTTTCCGTGGATGAATGCTATATGGACGTCTCCGGCGCGCTGCTGCGGTGGAAGAGTCCCCGCGCCATCGGAGCTTGGATACGCGATCAGGTCGCCAGACGGTACCACATCACCTGTTCCGTCGGCATCGCGGCGAACAAGCTTGTCGCCAAAATGGCTTCGACCAATGCCAAACCGGATGGCATGCTCATGATCCCCGTGGCCAGACATGCCGAATTCGTGCAGATGATGCCGTTGCGTGGCATACCTGGCATCGGTCCGTCCTTGGAGAAACGACTGAACGCATGGGGCGTTGATTCCGTGGCTGACTTGGCGAAGATGAGCATGGAATCGCTTGAGCAGGCGACGGGGTCAGCCATCAGCGCGCGCGGGTTGTACATGGCGGCACGCGGATTGGATGACCGCCCTGTCGCACCGCGTGCGCAGGAGAAATCCGTCGGCGCGGAACGCACGTTCGACAAGGACACCCAAGACATGCGGCAGGTGACATCCATGCTCCGCTGGTGTTGCGATGATGTGGCCGGCACGCTGCGCAGACGAGGGTTGATGGCGCGTAAGGTCATGGTGAAGCTGCGATTCCCGGATTTGAGCTATGCGACGAAAGGACATACGCTGGACTGTCCGACGGATGCGGCAAGCATGCTGTATCCGCAGTGTGTCGCATTATTGCTGGCCATGATGGGCATGCCGGAAAGCTCTATCGACGCCATTTCCTTGACCAGACCGGTGCGACTTGCCGGCATGAGCGCGGGCGGTTTGGTCGAAGCGGCGGATGCGGCGGTTCAGCTTTCGCTTGATGACATGCTTGAAGAGCAGAACGAGGCGCAGCGGGGTCGTGGAACGGATGCCGAACCGTCGACCCAATCGGAACGGCTACGCGGTGCGGAAGCGGCATTAGACGCGGTACGGCTCAAATACGGTAAAGGAAGCGTGCGTCTTGGCATATGGCGTACGGGGCCATCAGGTAATCTTGAACATTGAGAGTGATATGGAGCATGAGAAGAAACAGGGGGAGTGCCATGAGATACAGGGACAAGGCGGTGCATGCCCGCAACCCGGAAGTGCTGGTTGCAGGGCGTCGCAGGCTGGCCATCGTCGCAGCCGTCGTGCTTGTTGTATTGCTGGCGGTAGGTGGGTGGTTCCTGACGCGGTGCTTGCATTCATCACAGTCCCAAGCCGGGCAGGGGGCCGCAACGCAGATGGACGTGGCCAAGCAGAAAAAGCATGTGGTGAAAAAGGCCGAGCCGAAGGAACATCACGGCAATTCGCCGGACTGTCCGGATACCGATTGCATCGCCATGATGGTCAATGGCGATCTGCTGTTCCACCCTGGTCTGTGGGACAACTTCGCCGGTCCCAATACTGCGGCGACGGACGGTACGGCCTATGACTTCACCAGTCTGTTCGAACCGATGCGCAAGTACATCGATGCCTCCGATATCGCGGTGTGCGAATTCGAAACGCCGATCGCGCCTCGCGGTGGCCCCTACACCGGGTATCCGGTGTTCAACATTCCCTCGGAGGTCGCCGACGCGGCCGCCAAGGTGGGGTATCGCGCATGCACGCATGCGTCGAACCATTCGTGGGATCAAGGCGTGGATGGCATCACACGCCTGTGGGATACCCTCGACCAGGACGGCATCGCACAGACGGGCTCCTACAAGACCGAGGAAGACTCTACCAAACCGCTGGTCATCGATTCCCCGACCGGTGGCGGCAAACTGGGCCTGATCGCCGGTACCGTGTCCCTGAACGCGCAAACCCCCGATTATGATTGGCGCGTCGACCGTCTGCGCGAGAGCGGCGATCCGAACCATCAGGCCGACATCGACAAAGCCGTGGCCAAAGCCAAAGAGGCCCGTAAACAAGGCGCCGACGTGGTGGCCATCGCCATGCATTCCGTGCAGGAATATCTTGACTACGCCGACTCGTGGCAGCAGTCCGAAGCGCATGAGCTGGCCGACACCGGTGCATTCGACGTCATCTACGGTGCCGGATGCCACTGCGCGCAGCCCGTTGAGAACTACAACGGCACATGGATCATCTACGGTCTGGGCAACGCGGTGACGGTCACGTCCTACATTCCAGGCAACGAGGTCAACAACCAAGGCGTGACGGCCCGCGTCCAATTCGCCGGCAAGAAAGGCGTGGCCGGCTCATGGCGGGTCAATCGCATCGATTGGGTGCCGACGGCCAATGTGCGTCAAGGCCAATACCAGTGGTGTCCGATTTCGGACGACCATCCGGATGGAGCCTGTTGGAACGAAACAGAAGATGCCAATCAGAGACAACGTATCTGGAACGTGATCTATTCCATGGGCGCGGATCAGAACGTGGTTCGCGAATGGAACATCACCGCAGAGCAAGCTGGTTCATCTGGAAAGTAGTTTCCCGTGGCAGAATATGCCTCGTATTCGTTAATCGACCTGTATGGAGCGTTTCCGCTCGTGATGTGAGGTGAAAGAAATGGATGGAGTTTTCGAGACCCAGCCGGACCGCACCGACTTGCCGCTGGTGGTCATGCCGGTGGTCATCGAATCGATGATCGGACCGTTCAAACAGAACTTCACGATGCTCGAAAACGTGGCCCGCGTGCGCATGTACGAGGATTTCACACTGGACGAGGACACCATCGTGGAACGCTGCAAGGATGCCGACGCCGTCATGGTCATCGGATTCCACTGCGCCGATGCCATCCTCGACAGGCTCGACGCCAAGTGCTATGCGTTCGGAGGCACCGGCGTCCCCAGCTACATCAATCTTGAGAAAACCAAGGAACGCGGCATCCGTGTCTGCAACGTGCTGCATTACGGCGATCACGCCGTCGCCGAGCACGCCATGGCGTTGCTCATGGAACTGACCAGGCACGCCGGAGCGCTTGATATGCAGGTCAAGCAAGGCGATTGGGACGGTGCCGACGGTTTCGAACTGTTCGGCAAGAAGCTCGGCATCATCGGACTCGGCGGCATCGGGCAGACCGTGGCCGGCATCGCCAACGCTTTCGGCATGAAAGTATCCGCGTGGAACTCCCACGTGCCGGCACAGGTGTTCGAGAACCTGAATGTCACTCCGGTGGAAGACATGAACGAGTTGATCTCGAATTCAGACGTGGTCAGCGTGCATATGCCGTTGCTTGACTCCACCCGTGGCATCATCACGGCGAAGAACCTCGACGCGTTGCGTCCGGGAACCCTGTTCGTCAACACCGCCCGCGCCGAAGTCATCGAACCCGGCGCACTGCTCGCAAGACTTCAACGCGGAGACATTCCGGCGGCCTTGGACGTGTTCGATCATGAGCCGCTTGCCGCCGACGATCCTTTGTGCAAGATTCCCGGCATCGTGCTCACCCCGCACATCGCATGGCGCACCGACGGCGCGTATATCGGCATGACCAAGCAGGTGGTCCAATCCATCGCCGCCTTCTTCAAGGGGGAGGAATTCAACGTCGTCGTCTGAAAAAATAACCAGGAAGCAGCATATGCGCGCGGTCGGTGAGGTTAGGTAGGTTGAACAGCATGCAGACCATACTCGATTCCGCCGATCGGCCGGCGCACGACGCCTTCGTCGAAAAGAAATCGGAATTCATCGGAGACGCCTGTCATATCAGCTCGTTGGATGAGGCGCTCGCTTTCGTTCAGACGATCCGTGACCAGCATCCGAAAGCCCGGCATGTCGCCTATGCCGCGGTGTGTGGTGGATCCGATGGACGTCTTGCGGAACGCATGAGCGATGATGGCGAGCCGTCCGGAACCGCCGGCAAGCCCATTCTCGACGTGCTGCGGGCAAACGAAATGACTGATTGCGTGGTCGCGGTCACACGGTATTTTGGCGGTATCCTGCTTGGTTCCGGCGGCCTGATCCGTGCGTATTCCACAGGTGCGTCAATTGCGGTCAAGGCTGCTTCCAAGGCGAAAATCGTACCGTGCGGCGAATATCAGGTAACTCTTGATTATCCGCAGTTGGGCAGCTTCCAGAATCTGTTGTCAACGGTGGAAGGCGAGCAGACCGACGCGCAGTACACTGACCGCATCGCCTTGACTGTGGTGGTTCCGCAGGAACAGGCGAATGTCTTCGAATCCCGAGTTGTGGAAACTTTCAACGCCACGGTCGTTCCGCAACTGGTGGGCACGTCCAACCGTCCGGTCAAAGTATGAGTTCACGTTGTGAGCCGCATGCATATAGTGTCGTAAGGTGAAAATATGAGTGATGAGAACGAGCAGCATGAGAATGATTCGCAGGCCGACGCCTCGAACGCCGATGAGACCGTGGATTTCGAGCCGTTGACCGCCACATACGAGCGGCTCCGGCATTCCACTGATTCCACCGCATTAAGCGAGTTCGCCAGACGTCCGCTGCCGGACCGGAGCGACCAGGCGGCGTTCTCCCGTGCCACCGCATTGCTTGAGGCTGTGGCTGGCAACGCGCATACGCCGGTGGAGGACCGCGTCTTCCTTGCCGAAACCATGCCGTTCCCGAACATTCTGGTCAAGCTTTCCACCGACGAGTCTCCTGAAGTACGCAAAGCCGTTGCGGGAAACGCCGATGACAAGAACTGGCTGGTGGGCCGACTGACCAAGGATGAGTCGCCCGAAGTGCGTGCCACCGCGCTGCGCAACAAACGTACGTCTTGGAAAATGCGTCTTGAAGGCGCCGAAGATTCCACCATGGATTCCGACACGCTTGATTTCCTGGGCTCGTTGGGAACGCAGGTCGAACCGGACGCTCCGGTGGTGCTTGCGACCATGGTGCGCAGGGCCGTCGCCTTGAATCCGAATGTTTCCGATCGGATGCTCCAGCAGTTGGCGCAGGACGCTTCAAGCGACGTGCAGAAGGCCGCTCAACGGCAGCTTGCGGAAAAATAATTGCATACGTTGTCATTTTTATGAGATTCCTGCGCGTGGTGCGCATGTTTTGGTCCTAGACTGGGAACCATGACAGAACAGACCGAAAACGCAACGCGTCTCGCCCGTCCGCTCATTCGTCTGGCAAAGCTGGTGGGTGTCGCCACCAGCTACGTCGGTATGAGCCATGATTACCACGAAATCGAAGACGATGTTCTAGTGGCGGTGCTCAAGGCGCTTGGTATTGACGCTTCCAACGATGAGGCGATCAACCAGTCCATCACATCCATCAAGTCCGAACGCGAAACGCGCGTGGTGGCTCCCACCGTGCTGCATATCGTGGGCAAGGAAAGCAAGGTGGCGGTGCACGGCGGCATGTTCGATGTGCCGGAAGCCTCCATCACGCTGGAAAACGGCAAGCAATTCACGGGCAAAATCTCCCATGAGGGCGGTGAGAAAATCGCCCATGAGATTGATGGCAGCTTCTTCTTCACGTCGTATCTCGTCCTGCCCGCCGATCTGCCCGAAGGCTATCACACCCTCGAGGTCACTGTCGGCAGCGAGACGGAGACTGCAACCGTTATCAGCGCTCCTGAGAAAATCGAACTGCTCGATGATATGAAGAACGGCTCCCTGTGGGGGTGGATGAGCCAGCTGTACTCCATCCGTTCCAAGGGATCCTGGGGCGTGGGAGACTTCGAAGATCTGAAGACCATGCTGGTCGAGGCTAAAAAGAAGACCGGCTCCGACTTCATGCTTATCAACCCGATGCACGCCGCGGAGCCGGTGCCTCCGCTGACGCCATCGCCGTATCTGCCGATTTCCCGCCGTTTCATCAATTTCAGCTACATCCGTCCGGAGTCCATGCCGGAATATCTCACGCTGTCCCACGAGGACAGGGCTGAAGTCGATGCGCTGCACGAGCAGGTCGAATCGCTGAATGACGACGCGCGGCTGATCGATCGTGACGCCATGTGGCGCGTCAAGAAGCATGCGCTGTGGGTCATCTACAAGGCCGGCCGAACCAAGGCTCGCCAGGCCGAATTCGACCGTTACCTCGCCGAATGCGGAGACGAGATCGAATCCTACGCCACCTGGTGCCTGTGCTACGACAAGTGGGGCGCTCCCTCCGACGACGCCGATAATTGGGTGCGCAAATACAACCGTGATTCCGAAGAAGTCGCGCAGTTGCGTGAGAAGTTCCCGGACACCCTTGAGTTCTACCGCTGGCTTGAGTGGGTCGCCACCGATCAGTTGCACGCGGCGCAGCAGGCCGCCCGCAAGGCCGGTATGAAGATCGGCATCGTCGCGGATATGGCCGTCGGCGTGCATCCGGCAGGATCCGATGTGTGGTGGAATCCGGAACGCTTCGCCAAGGGCGCCACGGTCGGCGCTCCGCCGGACATGTTCAACCAGCAGGGTCAGGACTGGAGCCAACCGCCGCTTAATCCGATTGCCCTTGAACAGACCGGTTTCCGGGTGTACCGCGATATGGTGCATGACATGTTCGCCAATGCCGGTGCGGTGCGTATCGATCATATCCTTGGTCTGTTCCGCCTATGGTGGATTCCGGAAGGCAAGCCCGCCACTGATGGCACATATGTGCATTACGATTCCGATGTCATGCTCGGCATTCTCGCGCTTGAGGCTTCCCGTGCTGGTGGCGTGGTTGTTGGCGAGGATCTGGGTGTCGTGCCGGCCTATGTGTCCAAGTCGCTGTCCGAACATGGCATTCTCGGTTGTGCCGTGGAATGGTTCGAACAGATGGACGGTGTGTTCCGCACTCCGAAGGATTGGCGTCCGTACGCACTGGCGTCCGTCAATACGCATGACATGCCTCCTGCGGCCGGTTACCTCGAATACGGCCACGTCAAGCTGCGTGAACAGCTCGGCCTGCTGTCCGGACCGGTGGAGGAATTCCAGAAGTCCGCAACCGCCGAGCACAATGCCATGCTGAACATGCTGGTCGAGGAGGGCTATCTCGACAAGGCTGCTCTGGATGACGAAGCCGCCAACGAAAACGAGATTATCGACGCGCTGTACCGTGGTCTGAAAGGTTCGCCCTGCAAGCTCATGGCCGCCTCCATCGTCGACGCGGTCGGTGAGAAGCGCACGCAGAACCAGCCGGGCACCAATAACGAGTATCCGAATTGGCGTATTCCGCTGGCCGATGGCGAAGGCAACGTGGTGCCGCTCGAAAAGCTCTTCGACGAACCGCGTCTGCAGGAGATCACCGCCATCATGCGTGGCTGATCGTTTGTGAAGCCATTTTTCAGGGGTGCCGCGGATTCAAAAGTCCGCAGGCACCACTGTTCCCGTGTTGCCGAATGTCAAGGCAGGCGATATACTAGTAGACTGTTGTGTTTCCCTACGGGGTCCTTCAAAGCGCTTTTCCCACTCGCCATCGAGGACTTTCAGGGAGCCCACGGATAATGAGACCTGAAAAACGGCATTATTCCGCGCCCAACCAACGCGTGTAATGCTGATGGATGGTCCGGAACACAATATATAGAAAAGGTACATCGTGAAAACTTTCACTCCGAAGCCAGCTGATCTGACTCACGACTGGTACGTCATCGACGCCACCGACGTGGTGCTCGGTCGTCTCGCCACTCAGGCGGCAACCCTGCTGCGTGGCAAGAATCGCGTACTGCGGATGCTGAACAAGCCGACCTACGCTCCGCACGCCGATTCCGGCAACCACGTGATCATCCTCAACGCCGACAAGATCGCTCTGACCGGCAACAAGTTGGGCAAGGAACTGTACATGCACTCCGGTCGTCCGGGTGGCCTGCGTCGCGATAGCTACGCCCAGCTGCTCAAGACCAACCCCGAGCGCATCATCAAGTCTGCCATCAAGGGCATGCTGCCGAAGAACCGTCTGGCCAAGGTTCAGCTGGATCGTCTCCACATCGTTCGCGGTGCCGAGCATCCGTACGCTGGCATGAAGCCGCAGGTTTTCGAGATCGCTCAGGTCTCGCAGCAGGCTAAGTGAACCGAAGGGAGATAAGAAACATGGCTGAAAACACCAACGACTCCGCGGTTCTCGAGACCGAAGAGGAGCTCACCTCGTACACCACCGAGACCAACGCTGGCGCTGGCACCGGTACTTCCACCATCGCTCCGGGCTACGGCACCGGTCGTCGTAAGGAAGCCGTCGCCCGTGTTCGCCTGGTTCCGGGCACCGGCAAGTGGACCATCAATGGTCGCACCCTGGAAGAGTACTTCCCGGCCAAGCTGCTGCAGCGTGAGGTCAACTCCCCGATCGTTCTGCTCAAGCTCGAAGGCAAGTTCGACGCTATCGTCCTCGTTGACGGTGGCGGCACCACCGGCCAGGCTGGCGCAATCCGCCTGGGCGTTGCCCGCGCTCTGAACGCTATCGATCGTGATGCGAACCGCGCCGCCCTGAAGAAGGCTGGCTTCCTGACCCGCGACGCCCGCGTCGTGGAACGCAAGAAGGCTGGTCTGCACAAGGCACGTCGCGCTCCGCAGTTCTCGAAGCGCTAAAGCTTACAGCAAGCTTTATTCGAAACCCCTCGGAAACCTATGGTCTCCGAGGGGTTTCCTCGTTATTGTGGGCAAGCATTAGATGCGTTGGACGCAATGGGCTCGTTAGATGTGTTGGACGTATCTGGCAGACGTTGCAGATGAAGCATCCGCATCTCCCTCATTCGCGGCCCACCCGTTACCGGACGTTTCGGATGGGCCGTTTGCGTATTGATGTATGCGCCGATTCGTTGCGCCGTCCGCTGCGCGTCAATCCGTCGAAATCTGCTTCATCGCGCTGATGCTCAGAGCCGGCAGCGTCCACAGGGTCGGATCGTCCTCGGACAACCCGTCGTCCGCGGAGTTCAGACTGTCGGCATTCTCATCCATCTGCCAATACATGGTATTGAGACGCTGCAGATGGTTGCGGAATCGCCCGGCAGGTTTGTCCTCCGCTTCCTCATCGAACTCGGCCAGCTTCTCGATCTGCGTGCCCTGTCCGGGATATTCGCCGGCGATTTCCGCCGAGGACCAGATCATTTCCCATTCGATGTCGTTGGGCAGATGGAATCTGACGTTCTCGTCGGACCCATTGACCAGAATGAGCAGGCTTGGCTCGTCGGGGGAGAGCAGCTGCATGGCGAACGATCGGACCGAGGGATTCGTCCAATCCGCATCATGCGGCGTCTTTCCGTTCGGCAGGAACCAGTGCACGCGGTCGGATTTCTTCAACAGTCCGATTTTGCTCAGTCGGGTGAAGAAATCCTCATGGTTGTAGAGGTCCCGGGCCTTTCTCAGCGCTATCAGCCGGGAAGTGAGGTTGAACAGCTTGAGCTCCGCGGTCTGCTCGGTGCTGTACAGCCAATCCCAATCCAGCCATGTGGTCTCATTGTCCTGCGTGTAGGCGTTGTTGTTGCCGTTCTGCGAGTTGCCGAATTCGTCGCCGGCAAGCAGCATCGGCGTGCCCAGGGAGAGCAGCAGCGTGCCCAGCATGTTCATGATGGCCCGTTCTCGTTGCTGTGTGATGATCGGATCACTGCACGGGCCTTCATGTCCGAAATTGACGGAATGGTTGTTGTCGCTGCCGTCCCGGTTGTTCTCTCCGTTGGCTTCGTTGTGCTTATGCCGATACTGGGTCAGATCGGCGGTGGTGAAGCCGTCGTGGCATGCCACGTAGTTCACGGATGCGGTCGATCCGCGTCCGGGGTCGGTGGCGAACAGATCGGCTGAGCCGCATAGGCGCGTGGCCATGGACTGCATGGTCATGTCGCCGGTTTCACCACCACGTGCACGTTCCACATCGGTCAGCCAGAAGGTGCGTGTGCAATCGCGGAAGCGGTCGTTCCATTCCGCGAAGGGGATGCCGAATTGTCCCGTTCTCCAGCCGTTCGGGCCGCAATCCCACGGTTCCATGATCATCTTGAGGTTGCCGAGCAGCAGATCGGAGCGCAACGCGTACAGGAACGGGTGGTATCGCGTGAATTCGCCGTCAAGACGCGCCAGCGTCGCCGCAAGGTCGAAGCGGAAGCCGTCGATGCCGATTCGCTTGGCCCAGTAGCGAAGCGAATCCACGGCGAAGGTGGTGACGTGCGTGTTGGTGAAGTCAAGCGAATTGCCGCATCCCGTCGTGTCGTACAGGCGACTGACCTTGTCTTTGGTCCGTCGGTAATAGGCGAGGTTGTCGAGTCCACGCCAGCAGATGGTCGGGCCTTCCGGACCGGATTCGCAGGTGTGGTTGTACACCACGTCCATGATGACCTCGAAACCGGCCTCATGCATGGCCCGCACCATGTCGATGACCTCCTGCCGCACGGCGCCCGCTCCCGCTTCCTGCGCCTGCTTGGTGGCGTACGAGGCTTCGGGGGCGAAGTAGCCGAGCGTGGAATAGCCCCAGTAATTCGTGCGATTGCGTTCCTGCAGGAACAGTTCGGATTGCTTGGCTTGGATGGGCAGCAGTTCGATGGATGTCACGCCGAGGTCCTGCAGATAGGAGAGCGTGGCCGGATGGGCGAGGCCGGCATAGGTGCCGCGCAATTCCGGAGGAAGCCATGGGGCGTTCGCGGTGAATCCTTTGACGTGCAGTTCGTAGATGACGGTTTTGCTCCATGGCACATGCGGGTGGGATGGTTCTCCCATATGCTTGTTGATGTCGCGGTCGTCAATGGCCACGGAAACAGGCATGTGTCCCAGAGAGTCCACAGTGCTCATCGGTCCGAACGGCGAACCGGCGACCTTGCCGTTTTTGATCTCGCATTCGTAGGCGAAGGCGCCCGGGTCGAGTTCCATCTTGCCTTCGATGCCTTTGGCGTATGGGTCAAGCAGCAGCTTGTATGGATTGAAGCTCACGCCATGGTTTGGATCCCATGGGCCGTTGACGCGGTATCCGTATTGCATGCCGTCCCAAGCTTTGGGAAGGTGCACATACCATAGTCCGTAATTCGGTCCATCCATATGGAACAGGGTTTCTCGCAGGTTCAGCGAGGGGATGCGTCTGGTGCAGATGCGCTGTTTTTTGGCCTGATCGATGAACGTGAGTCCGGGTTCGTTGAACAGCCGTGCGGCGTCGGCATAGAAGGCGCTCGGTTGGTCAAGTGGTTCAAGTACGCAAAACCACACTTGGTCTGCTGTTTCTGAGCGGACAACGGCGTCCGCGCCACCATCGTCGGTGAAATAGAGACCTGGTCGGGTTGCGTAGCGGTGCAAAGGTGGGTTCTTCATAACCTCATTCTAAACACTTTGAAATTATCTGTTGACTTGCTATGTCGAGGCTGTCGACGCTCGTGCCGGTCTGATCCAGCCGTGAGCTTGAACTCGAGCAGGTGCAGGACTTCCTCGACGGCAAAATCGCCGCCGCTTCCAAGGCTGTCGTCAAAATCGGTGCCGGACGCTGTTTATTCGTCCTGAACAGCTTGGAATTAGCGAAAAAGTATCACGACATGACGGCAAATGCGCCGCCGACATCGCCGCATAGCGCATATCCTAATCACAAAAGGGAAAAATCAATCGTATTCATCGTTATCAGGAGGTAATTTTATGACGAAAGCAATGTCTGAATTCACTACCGATCTGCAGCATTCCGGTATGCCGGCGAAGGATCTCGACGAAACCATCGAATTCTATACGAAGAAGCTTGGTTTCGAACTGGCCGGACTGTTTCATAACGGCGAAAATCGTTGTGCATTCCTGCGTTACGGCCATCTGACCATCGAAACGTGGGAGGGTGATCCGGCTCCGCTGACCACTGGTGCCATCAATCATTGGGCATTCGACACTCCCGACATCGAAGCTGCATTCGAAAACGCGAAGGAACTCGGGCTGAATTTCAAAGATAACGAAATCCAGCATATCGACAGCTTCTGGGAGCATGGCATCCGCTACTTCAACGTGTACGGACCGAACGGCGAAACCATTGAATTCTGTCAAATTGTCAAATAACTATCGTTAGATGATTGCTGTCAAATAATCGTTGAAAACAAATACAACAGGCGAAACAGACGGAAGCAAACAAAGAAGCGTGCGCTGAACCTTATATACGGGTTCGGAACACGCTTCTTTTTTGTTATGCAATCGATGCGATTAATATGTGCGCAAAAGCGGTCACATATCGCATAGTTCACGTACGTACGGCTCCACAAAACGCAGAGCCGCGCCGATAATGTCTTGATGGTCGAGCGCCATTCCCTTGCGCAGGGTGAAATCCGTGGTGCCGAATGGCGTATGTTCCACCACGCGTTCGCGTAGTCCGGCCATATCGTCATCATCGAGATATTGTGCTGCCTCACCGCTGATGATCACGTCACCGGCCAGTACCGAGCGAATATTCGTTACCGCCAGCGCCATATAATCCAGCCATTGCGAGAATCGTTCGCGATGCTCCTGCTCGCCTTGTTCCAACACCGAGAAGAAGCCGGGCAGGCTTTCGCCGTCTTCCATCAGCGTTTCCGGCGAGCAATACGTATCCATGCAGCCCTGTTGTCCGCAGTAGCAGGTGTTGCCTCCTGGAATTAGCGTCATATGTTCGATTGAGCCATTGCATTGGTTGGGCCCTTGGTAAAGCGATCCGTCTACGATGACCGCGCCTCTGGGGCGTCGCTCGAGGTAGATGCAGACGGCATCCTTCAGATTGTGGTCGAACCAGAGTTCCGCCATGGCAGAAGCGTCGGAATCGTGAATCATCAGCGACGGATAGTTGAGGCCGTGGCTGAGTTCGTTGAGTTTCAGGCCGGTGTTGTTCATGATTTTGCCGAAGGTGATTGACTGCCCGTCTGCCGATACGATGCCTTGCATGCAGAAGGCCACGCCTCGCACCGTGCTGCCTTGTTTTGCCAGTTCCTGCGCGAAATCGTTGATGATGCCGTTCATGCGCTGGTAGTAGGCATCGTTGTTACGATAGGGGAGTGTGCGCTGTCTGGTGGCCACGGATTTGCCGTTCAGATCAATGGCGATGGCCGTGATTCGTGTGGTTTGGATTCGCACGCCGATAGCCACGCTGGAGTGTGCCGCGAATTCGTAGATTTGCGCTTTGCGTCCACCGGTGGATTGCTGCATCTCGCCTTTGACGATGAGCCCGTCGGCCTCCATGGCGCGCAGATTCTGCGTGATGGTTGGTAGGCTGAGCCCTAATTCGTGTTCGAACATCTGCTTGGTGGCTGAACCTTGAGTATAGATGAACGCGGTCATGGCCTTGAGATTGGCTTCTTTGACTGATAGGGCGGATTGGGCTTTCACTGGTTGATCCTTCCTGCGCAACTTCTTTTCCAAGATTACTTCATAAAAGTCCTTTCCTTATGTCTCGTGTTGGTCTGAGATATCAGGTATTGCAAAAAAGTATCAAAAACAGCTGTGCATAAAGGATTTTCTGCCACTTTTCTGCGTCGAAAATATATTTATCAACAAAAAAGTTGAGACGGTGACAACGACGTTCTACCAAGAAAAGAGACATGTTATGAAGATAGGTCTGCCGCGCACGCTATTGGCCGGCTTGGTCGCCATAGCGGTGTTCATGACCGGCGATGGCTTTGAATTGACTTTTTTGTCCAAATACATCGTGGACCAGGGATTCAGCTCTTCGCAATCGTCGCTGATGTTCACCATGTACGGGCTGGTGGCTGCGCTTGCCGGCTGGGCGTCCGGTGTGCTAGCTGAAATGTTCGGTGCCAAACGCATCATGCTTATCGGCGCGAGCGCCTGGGTCGTTTTGCATCTGCTGTTCGTTGGTGTGGCGCTGCCGAGCGGCGTCTATCCGCTGATGTTAGGCGTGTATGCGTTGCGGGGTGTTGGTTACCCGCTGTTCATCTACTCGTTCGTGGTGTTGATGGCGCAAACCATCGATCCTGCCAAGCTCGCGTCGGCCATGGGGTGGTTTTGGGCCGCCTACTCGTTCGGCATCGGCGTGTTTGGCGCATATTTGCCGAGTTTCACCATTCCGATGGTGGGCGAGTACTATTCGCTGTGGCTTTCGTTGCCGTTTTCTATAGCTGGACTGCTGATTTGCCTGCTGATGGTGCCGAAAAGCAAGGGTTCTGGCACCTCTTCCATGAGCAATGCAGACAAGCTGCGCGAGCTTAGTCGAGGAGTCACCATTCTGGTGCATAATCGCCAAATCGCTTTGGCTGCGGTGGTGCGTGTGATCTGCAATCTGACGTTGTATGGCTTTCCCGTCATCATGCCACTCTACTTGGCCACTACCAACAATAGCGGCGGCGCTTGGTTTAAGGTTTCGCAATGGAGTCAGATTTGGGGATTCCAGTTTGTGGTCACCATTTTCGGCAATGTGTTCTGGGGTCGTATGGGCGATTCGCATGGTTGGATGCGGCAAATGCGCTGGTTTGGCTGCTGGTTCTGTGTGATCGGCACGCTGGGCATGTATTACATTCCGCAGTTTTTCGGGGCGAATATGGTGCTTATGTGTGCTGATGCGGTTGTTCTTGGATTGGGAATTTCCGCTTTCGTTCCTATGGGAGCCGTGTTTCCCGCGTTGGCGTTGGAACATAAGGGTGCTGCGATTTCCGCGCATAATTTCGCTTCCGGCCTGGCTACGTTTTTCGGTCCGCTGATTGCGACGGTGCTGGTTTCCACTATCGGATTCGGCGGCGTGTGCTGGACGTATGCGATCTGCTATGCGATCGGATCGTTGGTCACGTTCGGCATTCATCCTTATCAACCCGGATTTGACGATCGCGGCCATCGCATTGCCGCGATCGAGCGTAACTAATCGCAATTGAATATCAATTGCTCGATCATCATTTTTCTCAAAAAACATCATTATCCACAAAGGAGAATAATCATGAAGGCAGTCGTTCTCGAAGAGCAGGGCGTCATCAATGTGCGTGAGGTGCCTGACGTCCCCGCACCTGGTCTAGGCGAGCTGAAGATCGCGCCGCATACCGTTGGTGTGTGCGGTTCCGACCTGCACTATTACACTCATGGTCGCGTGGGCAAATATGTGGTGGAGCAGCCGATGATTCTCGGTCATGAGGCTTCCGGCACGGTGGTTGAGGTCGGTCCTGGCGTCGAAGGCTTCAAGGTGGGCGATCGTGTGGCCATGGAGCCCGGCATTCCGGATATGAGTTCGCGTGCCAGCAAACTGGGCATGTATAACGTCGATCCTGCGGTGCGTTTCTTTGCCACTCCGCCGATTGATGGCTGCCTGTGCGAAACGGTGAACCATCCTGCGGCGTTCACCTACAAGCTGCCCGACAATGTGAGCTTCGGTGAGGGTGCGCTGCTTGAACCGTTGGCTGTGGGCATGTGGTCCGCCACCAAGGCTCGTATCAAGCCGGGCGATGTCTGCGTGGTCACCGGATCGGGCACGGTCGGCATGCTGACCGCGTCGTGCGCGTTGGCGGGTGGCGCTTCCAAGGTGCTGATCTCCGATGTGTCGGCAATCAAACTGGCGATTGCGGCTCAGATTCCAGGTATTATTCCGGTGGATCTCACCAAGGAGGATCTGGTGGAGCGCGTCCGCGAGGAAACGGGGGGCTGGGGTGCTGATGTGGCTTTCGAGTGCTCGGGCTCGCCGAAGTCATACGAGACATTCTGGAAGCTGATTGCTCCCGGTGGCGCTGCCGTTATCGTTGGCATTCCGGTCAATCCGGTGGCTATCGACATTACGGAACTGCAGGCTACCGAGGTGCGCATTGAAAATATCTTCCGTTATGCCAATGTGTATCAGAAGGCCATTGACCTCGTGGCTAACGGTAAACTGAATCTGAAGCCATTCATCACCGACACCTATGCGATGGAGGATGCCCAGGCGGCGTTCGATCGCATGGCCGAGGGGCGTCCTGGAGACATCAAGCTGCAGATTACTGTGAATAACGACTGACGTTACGCACGTTACGGAACGACGAAAGGGGTCTGTGTCATGGGTGCTGTTGCACAAGTCAACAATAATCGGCATGGGAAGGCGGCTTTGGCTCAGACCTCTTTTGGTGGATTCGTGCCGAAAGGTGGAAGTCCGAACGATTCCGGCGTATTGGAGATCATTGTGCCGGACGCGCAGGCTTCGGTGCGTTGGGCGAAGCATGGCTACCCAAGCTCGCTGGCGAAATGGCATCATCATCCTCATATTGAAATTCATCTGATTCGGGAAGGCACCGGATTGATGATGGCGGGCAATGCCGTTGTTCCGTATGAGGCCGGGCAGGTTGCGCTGATTGGTTCAAATCTTCCGCATAATTGGGTGTCCGACATCGCTCCGGGGGAGCGGCTTCGTCGGCGTGATGTGGTGTGCCATGTGCGTCCGGAAACCATGCGTCTGCTGATGTCTGGATTTCCGGAAACGTCTGGTTTTGCAATGGTGTTGAAACGTGCGGGGCAGGCATTGGTGCTGAGCGGTGAATCCGCTCGTCAGGCCGGTTCGATTCTGGAAAACATGGAGGAACATAGTCTTGCTTGCCGTGTTAGTGATCTGATTCGTGTGTTGGATGTGTTCGCGCATGCCCCCGCAGATGAATCCTATACGGTGGTTGCGTCCGGATACGATCCGGCTGTATGCAGTGGTGCGGAAAGTGTGGTCAATGATGCCATCGAGTACATTTCATCGCATCTGAGCGGTGAAATTAGCATGGATTTGGCCGCCCGCCAGGCCGGAATGAGCGTTTCGGCTTTCTCTCGTCTGTTCAAAAGGGCTGCAGGAATAGGGTTTTCAGATTTTGTTCGACGATTGCGTATCGGGCATGCATGCAGATTGCTGACGACCACGAATCAAAGCGTCGCTTCGATTCGTCGCGCTTGCGGATATGGTAACGCTTCGAATTTCAATCGTCGCTTCTTTGAAGAAACAGGCGAAACTCCTACTGGCTGGCGGAAAAAATACATTGGACGAACAAGATAAATAAATCGACTTTGTAAAAGCTCGATATGATTGATATCATATAGAAAATACTTTTATAAAAGATATGGAGGTGAGACTTGAGAAAGTGTGTGTGATTTATGATAAAAAGCAACAAAAACGCTCAAAATGATGTTTTTGAGGCTTTTTGATTCCATAAAAGAACGCAATCTAAACATTAAATGAACAGAAGATAACATTTCTCTTGCGACACGACACAGTGGAACATCATATTGCATACTCACTAAAGTGTGTCCTAGGTCACAAAAGACCAGCAACGCGTCCATCCGCTTCGAGGCGGATGGAATAACGGGAAACTACTTTGCAAACCCCCAAAGAATCGAGGAGGACTTCAAGTGACAGACGCAAAGAAGGAAGAGCCGACCAAGCCGACTCCGGAAGAGAA
>OGYL01000685.1_pt1 | contig 27084 bp, 20 predicted proteins | sample 1576541 | NCBI WGS metagenome assembly OGYL01 (sample SAMEA3541551, study PRJEB24748) | human gut metagenome | biome: human gut; feature: human-associated habitat; material: faeces | place: China | collected 2012 | reverse complement strand
AATCTGTGAAATCAGCAATAGAAGACATTACAGGTGATATGACACATAAGGCAGAGTCGGCCAGCTTGCGGGCCACGGCCTCGGCGTCGGCACCGAGGCACTCGCCCGGCGTCAATGCCACGGCATACCGGCCTATGTCGAACAGGCGCCGCTCGAGCGTCAGCGCCAGCAGGCTTTGCTGCGCGTCGGTGCCGCCCTCAATCCAGTATACCCGTCCTTGCTGCCCTATGCGCTCGGTGCGCTCGTCGTCGGCCACTATCGACCGGCCGCCCTCCATGCGCAGCCTGTCGTCGTCGGAGATGGGCGTAAACAGGTCGGCGGTGTCGGCCTTGGCTGTTATCATGCCCACGGCCGAGGTGTTGTTGGTCACGGGGTCGATGATGATGAACGACCCGCAGCTCTTGTTCTTCATGTAAGGGTCGAAGAACAGCTCCTTGTTTGTGGTGATTACCACCTTGCCTATCTCGTTGAGCTTTAGCGCGTCGGCGTTCGACTGCTCCATCGTGTTCACGTCTACTCGGTAGCGTATGCCGTCGATGCGTGCCCTTGTGGTGTTGGTTGTCTGCTTGAGGTAGAACTGCTTGCTGCGGTCCATGGGCTCCTCGTCCATCCATACGAGCATGGCCTCGAAGCACCGCGCCGTGACGGGCTGGTTGTCGGGGTGCACGAGCATCTCGCCCCGCGACACGTCGATCTCGTCGTCGAGCGTCAGCGTGACACACTGCGGCGGGAATGCGTAGTCGAGGTCGCCGTCCTGGGTCACAATGGCCTTCACCCGGCTCTTCTTGCCCGACGGCAGGGCCATCACCTCGTCGCCCTTGCGCACCACGCCCGAGGCCACCTTGCCGCAGAACCCGCGGAAGTCGAGGTTGGGGCGCAGCACATACTGCACGGGGAAACGGAAGTCGGCCATGTTCTGGTCGTTGCCCACGCTGACGGTCTCGAGGAATCCGAGCAGCGTCGGCCCGTCGTACCACGGCGTGCGCTCCGACTTCTCCACCACGTTGTCGCCGTCGAGTGCAGATAGCGGTATGCACTGTATGTCGGGTATGCCGAGGGGCTTGACGAAGTCCATGTATTCGGCCACGATGCCGTCGAACGTCTGCTTGGCAAAGCCCACCAGGTCCATCTTGTTGACGGCCAGCACCACATGCTTTATGCCCAGCAGCGACACGAGGAACGTGTGGCGCCGCGTCTGCGTGATTACCCCGTTGCGCGCGTCTACCAGTATGACGGCCAGCGATGCCGTTGAGCCGCCTGTTATCATGTTGCGCGTATACTGCTCGTGCCCCGGGGTGTCGGCGATGATAAACTTGCGCTTGTTGGTCGAGAAGTAGCGGTAGGCCACGTCTATGGTGATGCCCTGCTCGCGCTCGGCCTTGAGCCCGTCGAGCAGCAGGGCGTAGTCAATGTGGTCGCCGGCGTTGCCCATGCGCTTGCTGTCGCGCTCGAGGGCGTCGAGCTGGTCTTCGTATATCTTCTTGCTGTCGAAAAGCAGCCGCCCTATCAGTGTCGACTTGCCGTCGTCCACCGAGCCGGCTGTGAGGAAGCGCAGCAAGTCCTTGCGCTCGTCGTTGTCGAGGAATTCCTCTATCGACATCCTCTTGCCGTTCTGGTTGTCTATGTCGTTCATAATCTTGTATGCTATTTTGTTTGGAGGGATGATATTGCTGGTGAGGGGGTGAGGCTGTCGTGGCTGTGTTCGCCCCGAGATTGCCTGCCGCAAGCCCTGGCCTATTGCCGCCCGGAGGAGTTTCAGGAGTTCAGGAGTTTCAGGAGTTCAGGAGTTGCAGGAGTTGCAGAAGTTCAGGAGTTCAGGAGTTTCAGGAGTTCAGGAGTTCAGACATTTGCATTTGACTATCACCTCGCAGCCCATCTTCAATCCTTAATTCTTAGCTTGGAGTTCAGGAGTTGCAGGAGTTCAGGAGTTCAGACATCTGCATTTGACTATCACCTCGCAGCCCATCTTCAATCCTTCATCCTTAATTCTTCATCCTTAATTCTTCATCCTTAATTCTTCATCCTTAATTCTTCATCCTTCACCCTTCATCCTTCATCCTTCATCCTTAATTCATCACCCTTAATTCTCATTCCCTCAGAAATATCCCTCTCGTTTCTTTTGCTCCATGCTCGAGTCCTGGTCGAAGTCAATCACCCTGGTGGTGCGTTCCGACTTGGTGGTGGTCATCATCTCCTCCACAATCTTCTCTATCGTGTCGGCTTCCGACTCCACTGCACCCGTCAGTGGCCAGCATCCAAGGGTGCGGAACCGTATCTTCTTCGTCTCTATCTTGTCGCGGTACTTCTCGGGCAGCCTGTCGTCGTCGGGCATGATGAGGTTGCCGTCAATCTCCACGCAGGGCCGTTCCTTGGCGAAATAGAGCGGCACTATTGGTATCTTCTCTATCCGGATGTACTGCCAGATGTCGAGCTCCGTCCAGTTTGACAGCGGGAACACGCGTATGTTCTCGCCCTTGCGCACCCTCGTGTTGTATATGTCCCACAGCTCCGGCCTCTGGTTCTTGGGGTCCCACTGGTGGAACTTGTTGCGGAACGAGAAGATGCGCTCCTTGGCCCTCGACTTCTCCTCGTCGCGCCGTGCGCCCCCGAAGGCCGCGTCAAACCTGTATTTGTCGAGCGCGTTGAGCAGCGCCTGCGTCTTCATCAGGTCTGTGTGCACCTTGCTGCCGTGGGTGAACGGGCCAACGCCCTCGCGGAAAGCCTTCATGTTTGACTCCACGATGAGCTTCCAGCCGTGGGTTCGGGCATACTCGTCGCGGAACTCAATCATCTCCTTGAACTTCCATTTCGAGTCGATGTGCATCAGCGGGAAGGGCGGCTTGCCCGGATAGAAGGCCTTCTCGGCCAGGTGGGCCATTACCGACGAGTCCTTGCCTATGCTGTACAGCATGACAGGGTTTTCAAACTCGGCAGCCACCTCGCGTATGATGTAAATCGATTCGGCCTCGAGCTGCTTCAGATGGCTCAAATTGTAATCTTCTGCCATATATGTTCAGTTTTGTTTGTTTATCCTTGGTAAAATGCTGTTTAGTATCTCATTCACGCTGTCGGCGAGCGGCATGGCCGACGTGTCTACCGTCATGGCCGGCGCCGCGGGCGCCTCGAAGGGTGCCGATATGCCGGTGAACTCGCGTATCTCGCCGCGGCGCGCCTTGGCGTACAGGCCCTTCACGTCGCGCTGCTCGCACACGCTGAGCGGCGTGTTGACGTAAATCTCAAAGAAGTCGGCCTCGCCCACAATGCCGGCGGCCATGCGCCGCAGCTCCTCGCTGGGGCTTATGAATGCCGCTATGGTCACTATGCCTGTGTCTACGAACAGGCGCGCCACCTCGGCTATGCGTCTGATGTTCTCGCGCCTGTCGGCGGGCGAGAAGCCAAGGTTGTTGTTGATGCCCGAGCGGATGTTGTCGCCGTCGAGTATGCGGCACAGTATGCCGCGCCGTTGCAGTTCGCGCTCCAGGGCTATGGCCAGCGTACTCTTGCCCGAGCCGCTCAGCCCCGTCATCCATATCATGATGCCGCGTTGGCCCAGCAGGGCCTCCTTGTCGGCCCGGGTGAGCATCTTGTCGAATATGGGGTATATATGTTCCATGTCGCTATGGTTTTGTCAGGCTGCCGGCACAAACGGCCATATCATCGGGATGAGGCTTACAGACACCACCATCACTATGAAGTCCATGGGCAGGCCTATCTTTATGAAGTCGGTGAAACGGTAGTTGCCCGCTCCCTGCACTATCAGGTTGGTCTGGTAGCCTATGGGGGTGGCGAAGCCGGCCGAGGCCGCTATGCAGATGGCTATGAAGAAAGGCATGGGGTCGACGCCAAACTTGGCGGCCGTCTCCAGTGCCAGCGGGAACGCCAGGGCGGCCGCGGCGTTGTTGGTTATCAGCTCCGTGATCACGAGCGTGACGAAGTAGAGCATGGCCAGGGCGCCCCAGGCGCCCATCTGCCCGGCCACGCTCTTTATCGAGTTGGCTATCAGCGCGGCCAGGCCCGACTCTTCCATGGCCGCGCTTATGGCAAAGGCGCAGGCTATGGTTATCAGTATGTCCCAGCTGATGTACTTGGTGTATTTCTTCGGTGGGAACAGCTTGAGCCACGCCATCACCACGGCTGTCACCGAGGCAAAGAAGAACATGTCCATCTTCACCCCCGGGAAGCGCTCCTTGACGGCAGGCAGCTCGCCTATGGTGGCGCCGGCTATCATTATGATGAGCAGCGCAAGGGCCGTCCACTTCTTCCACACTGGCATGGGCCGCGTGGGTATCTCGCGCCCGTTGGTCATCATCAGGAACACCGAAGAGTCGCCCCAGGTGCGCGTAAAAGCGTCGTCGGCCAGCAGCACGAGCGTGTCGCCCTGCTGCAGGCGCACCTCGCCCAGGTTGTCGGTTATCACCTGGCCGCCCTGCCTTATCTCTTTCACCTCGGCACCGTAGCGCCGCTTGAAGTCGAAGTTCTTAAGCTTGCGCTTCAGCCCGGGGAAGCGCGAGGCCAGCACCACCTCTACCACGTGCATGCCGGCGGCCTCCTGCGTGTCGGCCTCTTCGTCCTCAAACGTGTCGGGGCGCTCGTCGGGCAGCAGCCTCCCCGAGGTGAGCACGATGAAGGCCAGGCCCACCAGCGTGATGGGTATGCCTATGTATGCCAGGTCGAACATCTTGAGCCCCTCCATGCCGCGGTCTATCATCATGCCGTGTATCACAAGGTTGGTCGAGGTGCCTATGAGCGTGCACAGCCCGCCGAGTATAGTGGCGTACGACAGCGGTATGAGGAACTTGGTGCAGGGCAGGCCAACGCGCTTGGCCCAGTTTTTCAGTATCGGGGCGAATATCACCACCACCGGCGTGTTGTTGAGGAAGGCCGAGAAACCGCTCACTATCGGCAGTATGCGCAGCTGCGCCCGCGTCACCGTGGCCCCCTGTCCGGGCAGCAGTTTCTTTACCACCGTGGTCAGGGCGCCGCTCTGCCTGATGCCCTCGCTCACGAGGAAGAGCAGCCCCACGGTTATCATGCCCCTGTTGCTGAAGCCGGCCACCATCTGCTTGGGCGTTATTATGCCCGTGGCCATGAACACCACCACCACGCTGAGCAGCACTATGCCCGGGCGCATCTTGTCGCGGATGAGGGCCATCAGCATGGCCGCCAGGCACAGGATTACGAAGATTATCTCAAAGTTCATGGGCGCAGGGTGTTGTTGCGTGGCCGTCTTTGCGGCGCACTATGAACCAAGGGTTGTGCAGGTCGGGCTTGTTGTAGGCCAGCGGTGTGCCGTCGTCGGCCCTCACCACCTCGCATCCGGCGGCTGAGGCTATGGCGTGGCCGGCGGCCGTGTCCCATTCCATGGTGGGCGCAAAGCGCGGGTAGACGTCGGCAAGGCCCTCGGCCACCATGCACATCTTCAGCGAGCTGCCCCTCGACATCATGGCCATGGCCGGGTGGGATGTGCGCAAGGCGTCGATGAAGGCGCGCGTCTCGTCGCTCAGGTGGGAGCGCGATGCCACCACGGTGAACGGCCGTTGCTGCCCTGCCACGGGCAGCGCCGCCGATGCCGCGGCCAGTTCGCCGATGTCGGCAAAGCGCCTGTCGGCGCCCACTTTCGATGCCTTGCCGGCCCCGCGCCCGCGCAGTCCCCAATACAGTTCGCGCGTGGCGGGCACGTAGATGGCCCCGGCCACGGGCGTGCCCCCTTCGGCCAGTGCTATGTTCACTGTGAAGTCGCCGTTTTTCTTGATGAATTCCTTGGTGCCGTCGAGCGGGTCGACAATCCACATGCGCTCCCAGTGGCGCCGCTCGCCGTAGGGCGCGTGGGCGCTTTCCTCGCTCAGAATGCTTATGCCTGTGGGCCGCAAGGCAGCCGCTATGGCGGCGTCGGCCCTCCGGTCGGCCTTGGTCAGCGGCGAGTTGTCGGCCTTCAGCTCTATGCCGAAGTCCTGGGCCGGGTCGTCGTATACGTTCATTATCTCGCCGCCGGCGCCGATGGCGGCGTTGACGGCTGTCGTAAGCAGTGTTTCAATCGTATCCATAATCATGGTCATTCGGGGGATTCCCCACGGGTATCCCTATGGTTAGGCTTGCAAAGGTAACATCTATTTCTCGCCTTACGCCATTTGCGGGCCGTCTTTTATTTGTAATTAACATATTATAAAGCGATGGCGGAATATTTTAACCCCGGCAGCCTGCCGGGCCGCCGGCGCCACGGTGGCCTGTCGGGGGGTGGACGCAAGCAGGCCGTTTTGTGTGTGGCCTTGAGTGCGGCATGGCCGTGTAAGCCACTCAGGCTGCGCTTTTCAGCCACAGTGCTGCCACTCGGTGAGGTATTGTCGGTGAAGCAGACCGTTTGGTGAAAGAGAAATGCAGGTGTGAAGGAAGTCCGGCCATGGTGGGCATAGGCCGTATTTGCCCTGCGAACGACCTGTGTCGCAATGCCAAACAGCACGTTTCGCACGGCCGTTCGCCCCGTTTTCCGCGGGCGCCTCTCTGGCGCGGGGCCGCCGTTGGCGCTGGGCCGCCCGGCGCCGTGAAAAAATGTCTGCCACAGCAGTTGCCCGTCCGGATTAATTTTGCTACCTTTGCATGGCAGCGCCGTGCCCGGCCGCCGCTGGGGCAGGCGGGTGCCGGTTGGCGGCTTGGGGCTCCGCGCCCCGGGTTCGGGCCGTCGGGTCAGGCCGGCGCAGGCTCAACATACATATTCAGACTATGGCAATCTTCACAAGGCATTTTGCGGCAAGGGCCGTGGCCGTGGTGTTTGCGGCATGGCATGCCCTTGCGTGCAGCGGCGCGGCGTGGGAGGCGCGCGTGGTCGACGCCGCCACCGGCAAGCCGTTGCCGTCGGCCAGCGTCAAGACGGCGGCTGGCCGCAAGACCATAACCAACTCCGAGGGGTGGTTTGAGGTGGAGTGCGCCCCGGCCGAGAGCGTCACCGTGTCGTTCGTTGGCTACAGGCCGGTGACGGTGGCAGCCTCGCCTGCCGCCTCGCGGGTGGCCTTGCAGCCCATGGCCGTGAGCCTGGAGGAGGTGGTGGTGATGCCCGTCGACAATGTGGTGAAGGGCGTCATCGCCGAGGCCCGGCGCCAGATGAAGAAGCAGCGGCGGCGCAAGACCACGTTTTTCTACCGCCAGATATCGTTTGCCGACGGCGAGTGCATCGAGGTGCTCGAGGCTTTCTTCAAGGCCAAGCCGGTGGTGGCCGTCAGCGACATGGCGCTGATGTACGGGCGCTACGCGGCGGTCGGGGCCGACAGCACGGCGGCCCCGTCGTTTTTCGGCAACTTCTTCACATACTCGCAGATGGAGCTCGTGGGCGGCGAGCGGCCCCTGGACACGCAAGACGTGATGCCGCTCGTAGACAATTACGCCACCTATTACGATGTGGGCCTGCGCGTGATAACCGACGGCAGGCGCCGGCTCATGGTGCTGCGGTTCAGGCCCAGGGCCGGGGTGGGGCGCCCCATACTCGATTGCGAGCTCTACGTAGACATGCGCAGCATGCACATACTGCGCTGCGTGGGCAAGGGTGTCAACATGCGCGTGCTCAACATGTTCAACAAGGTGAATGTGGTGTCAGAGGTAGACGACATGTCTTTCGACATCAACATGGCCGACGAGGGCGGCTATTCCGAGGTGGAGTCGATGTCGGTGAGCGTTTCCTTCGCCTGCGGGGGCACGCGCAGCCACATCCGCTCGCTCATGTTCAACGTGGGCAAGGGCAAGAGGCTGAGGCAGGGGCGCTATATGCTGTTCTTCGACAACCTGCAGCGCAAGATAGACCGGCAGGGGTATGACGCAGGCTTCTGGCGCGACAACGAGGTGGTGAAGCGCACGCCGCTGGAAGAAAAGGCCGTGCGGATGTTTGAGCGCCGCAATCTTTTCGGGCAGTTCTGACGCCACGCCACATGTGCTGTGGGCCATGCGGTGCAGGCCATGCGGCCAAACGGCTTTTCCTGTAGGCCCGTATTGCGTTTCGCCATGTTGGTTTCGGGCCCCGAGGTAGGCTGCCATGCCATGCCGCGCCTGCATCTGGGCGTGGCTTGCGGCTGGTCGCCGGTTTGTTGTGGAGGCCATCCCGGCGTGGTCTTTGAATGGCGTTTCGGGCGTGCCCTCACCGGTCATGGCCGCCAGCGGCTCATCTGCTGCCGGCCTCCAACCGCGCCTAATGGCACATCCTTGGCTGGTTTCGCGGGCGCTGCTTTGCATGTGGTGCTATTATGGGGGCGCCGTTGTTAAAAAACTCAAATTGTTAGGCTGTTACACCATTTATCTGTAATTTTGCAACTCATATTAAGAACATCAAAAAATTAATAAATAGCAGACAGATGAATATTTCATTCGAGAACCCCGACAAAATCAACGGCCAGCTCACGCTGACCATTGAGAAGGAGGATTATGAGAAAGATGTAGAGAAGCAGCTTAAGGATTACCGCAAGAAAGCCAACATGCCGGGCTTCCGTCCGGGCATGGTGCCCATGGGGCTCATCAAGCGCCAGTATGGCGAGGCCGTTAAGGTGGACGTCATCAACAAGCTCATAGGCGAGAAGCTCTATGGCTACGTCCGCGACAACAAGATACAGATGCTCGGCGAGCCGCTGCCCAACGAGGAGAAGCAGAAGCCCGTTGACTTCAAGGCCGACGGCCCGTTTGAGTTTGTGTTCGACATAGCCGTGGCCCCGGAGTTCAAGGCCGAGCTTGGCCAGGGCGACACTGTTGACTACTACGACATCGAGGTGGACGACGAGCTCGTGAACCGCCAGGTTGACATGTTCGCCTCGCGCGCAGGCCACTACGACAAGGTGGAAGACTACGACCCCGCCCAGAACGACATGCTGAAGGGCGACCTGCGCGAGCTCGGCCCCGACGGCAACGCCAAGGAAGACGGCGTAGTGGTTGAGGGAGCCGTGCTCATGCCCGAATATATTAAGGTGGAAGAGCAGAAAAACCTGTTCGACGGCGCCAAGCTGGGCAGCGTCATCACGTTCAACCCGAAGAAGGCTTACCCGGAGAACGACGCCGAGATAACGTCGCTGCTCAAGATAGACAAGGAGAAGGCAGCCACGATGGAGTCTGACTTCACCTACCTCGTGACGGAAATATCGCGCTTCGTCAAGGCCGAGGTCAACCAGGAGCTGTTTGACAACGTGTTCGGCAAGGACGAGGTGAAGAGCGAGGAGGAGTTCCGCCAGAAGATAAGCGAGGGCATCAAGGCCCAGCTGGCCACCGACTCCGACTATAAGTTCCTGCTCGACGTGCGCAAGTACATGGAAGACAAGGTGGGCGAGCTCCAGTTCCCCGACGCCATGCTCAAGCGCGTGATGCTCAAGAACAACGAAGACCGCGGCCAGAAGTTCGTCGACGACAACTACGCCGCAAGCATCGTCGAGCTGAAGTGGCACCTGATAAAGGAGCAGCTGGTTGCCGACAACGGCATCAAGGTAGACGACAACGACGTGAAGAACGTTGCAAAGGAAACCGCACGCATACAGTTTGCACAGTATGGCATGGCCAACGTGCCCGACGAATACATCGAGAAGTATGCCAGCGACATGCTCAAGGAGCGCAAGAACGTGGACAGCCTTGTAGACCGCGCCGTAGACGTGAAGCTCATCGAGGCACTCAAGGGCAAGGTGAAACTGAATAAGAAATCCATCTCGCTCGACGACTTCAACAAGATGATGCAGGAAAAATAAGGGGTTTTAAGAAAAAAAAGCCCCACAGAAAGAAGGTTATCGACTTTTTTTATTAACTTTGTTCCACGGAACAAGTAAATAAGGTCGGCAGCCTTCTTTTTTAGTGCCTTATTCCGATAACATTAAAAACAACATTTAAAGATAAATATGAACGACTTCAGAAAATATGCCACACGGCATTTGGGAATCAACGGGCAGGTGCTCGACGGCGTGATAAGCGCCCAGTCGCAGTATCTCAACCCCTACATTCTCGAGGAGCGCCAGCTTAACGTGACGCAGATGGACGTGTTCTCGCGCCTGATGATGGACCGCATCATCTTCCTCGGCACGCCCATCGACGACTATACGGCCAACACCCTGCAGGCCCAGCTGCTCTACCTCGACTCCGTTGACCCGGGCAAAGACATATCGATATACATCAACTCGCCCGGCGGCAGCGTCACCGCAGGGCTCGGCATCTACGACACCATGCAGTTCATCTCGAGCGACGTGGCCACAATATGCACCGGCATGGCCGCCTCGATGGCCGCCGTGCTGCTCGTGGCCGGCGCCGAAGGCAAGCGCTCGGCCCTCACCCACAGCCGCGTGATGATTCACCAGCCGCTGGGCGGAGTGCAGGGCCAGGCCTCAGACATCGAGATAGAGGCAAAGGAGATAATGAAGTTCAAGAAAGAGCTATACACCATCATATCCGAGCATTCGCACACCCCGTATGACAAAGTGTGGAACGACTCCGACCGCAACTACTGGATGACGGCCGACGAGGCCCGCGAGTACGGGATGATAGACACGGTGCTGACAAAAAAGAAGTAAGCGGTGGCAATGAAGAAAGTGTGCAGCTTCTGTGGAAGGAGCGACAAGGACGTGAGGCTCCTGATAACGGGGCTTACAGGTTACATCTGTGAGGATTGCGCCACGCAGGCATACCATATAGTGCAGTCGGCGGGCCTCGGCGAGCCGGAAGCCAAGAAGAGCGACAGGTTCCAGATAAAGAAAGTGCCGAAGCCAACCGAAATCAAGGCCTACCTCGACGAATACATCATAGGGCAGGACGAGGCCAAGCGCAACCTCTCGGTGGCCGTCTACAACCACTACAAGCGCTTGCAGCAGCCCGACGACCCCTCGGGCGTGGAGATAGAGAAGAGCAACATCATCATGGTGGGCAGCACCGGCACGGGCAAGACGCTGCTGGCGCGCACCATAGCCAAGCTGCTCGACGTGCCGTTCACCATCGTAGACGCCACGGTGTTCACCGAGGCGGGATACGTGGGCGAAGACGTGGAGAGCATACTCTCGCGGCTGCTCCAGGTGGCCGACTACGATGTGCCCGCCGCCGAGCGCGGCATAGTCTTCATTGACGAGATAGACAAGATAGCCCGCAAGAGCGACAACCCGTCGATAACGCGCGACGTCAGCGGCGAGGGCGTGCAGCAGAGCCTCTTGAAGCTGCTCGAGGGAACCGTAGTCAACGTGCCACCCAAGGGCGGGCGCAAGCACCCCGACCAAGACTACACCCAGGTGGACACGCGCAACATACTGTTCATCTGCGGCGGGGCCTTCGACGGCATAGAGCGCAAGATAGCCCAAAGGCTCAACACCCACACCGTGGGCTACAACTCGGTGCAGAACGTGAGGAAAATAGACAAGGAAGACCTCATGCAGTACATCCTGCCGCAAGACCTCAAGGCCTTTGGCCTCATACCCGAGATAATAGGCCGCCTGCCGGTGCTCACCTACCTCAAGCCGCTCGACCGCGACGCCCTTGCCCGCATCCTTACCGAGCCCAAGAACTCGATAGTGAAGCAATACGCCAAGCTGTTTGCCATGGACGGCATAGAGCTGACGTTCAGCGACGAGGCCCTGAACCTCATCGTCGACAAGGCCGTAGAGTACAAGCTCGGCGCCCGCGGGCTCCGCTCCATCGTTGAAAGCATAATGATGGACGCCATGTTCGAGGTGCCGTCCACCGACGCAAAGACCTTTGAGGTCACTCTCGATTATGCCCGGCATCAGCTGGATAAGTCACATTTGCAGAAGCTCGCTTCCTGAGATGTGCCCCGGCCGGCCTTCAGGCCTGCAACATACGAATAACCCTGGCGGCCGGGATGACGCGGCTGCCCCAACCAAACCACGATATGACAGACAAGGTTAATCTTACAGAAGCGCTTAAGAAATATTTCGGTTTCGACAAGTTCAAGGGCGACCAGGAAGCCATCATACGCAACGTGCTCGACGGGCACGACACTTTCGTGCTCATGCCCACGGGCGGTGGCAAGTCGCTGTGCTACCAACTGCCGTCGCTGCTCATGGATGGCACGGCCATAGTCATCTCCCCCCTCATAGCGCTGATGAAGAACCAGGTTGACGTGATCAGCAACCTCAGCGAGGTGCAGGGGGTGGCCCACTACCTCAACTCGTCGCAGAACAAGGCCGCCACCGACCAGGTGAAGGCCGACATCCGCGCCGGGCGCACCAAGCTACTGTATGTCGCCCCGGAGTCGCTGACCAAAGAAGACAACGTGGAGTTCCTCAAGACGGTCAAAATATCGTTCTATGCCATCGACGAGGCGCATTGCATATCGGAGTGGGGGCATGATTTCAGGCCGGAGTATCGCCGCATACGCCCGATAATCAACGAGATCGGGCAGGCACCGGTGATCGCGCTGACGGCCACGGCCACCGACAAGGTGCGCACAGACATAAAGAAGAGCCTCGGCATCGTCGACGCCAAAGAGTTCAAGAGCTCTTTCAACAGGCCCAACCTGTATTACGAGGTGCGCCCCAAGACGAAAGACGTAGACAAGGACATCATAAAGTTCATAAAGCAGCACCCGGGCAAGAGCGGCATCATATACTGCCTCTCACGCAAGAAGGTGGAAGAGCTAGCCGCCATACTGCGCGCCAACGACATAAAGGCTGCCGCATACCACGCCGGGCTCGACTCCGCCACGCGCTCAAAGACGCAAGACGGCTTCCTCATGGAGAAGATCGACGTCATCGTGGCCACAATAGCCTTCGGCATGGGCATAGACAAGCCCGACGTGCGCTTCGTGATACACTACGACATACCCAAGAGCCTCGAAGGGTATTACCAGGAGACGGGCCGGGCCGGGCGCGACGGGGGCGAGGGCCTCTGCGTGGCATTCTACTCGCACAAGGACCTGCAGAAACTCGACAAGTTCATGGAAGGCAAGCCCGTGGCAGAGCAGGACATCGGCCGGCAACTGCTGCAGGAGACGGCGGCATACGCCGAGACTTCCGTATGCAGGCGCAAGATGCTGCTGCATTATTTCGGCGAGAATTACACTCGCGACAATTGCGGCAATTGCGACAATTGCCTGCATCCCAAGCGGAAGATTGAGGCCGGGGCGCAATTGCTCACAGCACTCAAGGCCATTGCGGCAATAAAGGAGAACTTCCGCTCAGACTATGTGATAGACTTCATCATGGGGCGCGAGACCGACGAAATAGTGGCGCACAAGCACCACGAGCTCGAGGCCTTCGGCTCGGGTGAGGACGACAACGAGAAGATATGGAACCCGCTCATACGCCAGGCGCTCATAGCGGGATACCTGAAGAAAGACGTTGAGAACTACGGGCTGCTGAAGATAACGCCCGAAGGAAAGAAATTCATAAAAAAACCTGAATCATTCATGATTGTAGAAGACAACGAATTCAACGAGGACGACGAAGCCTCACTGGACGGCGCTGCCGGCGGCACGAGCGCGTTGGACCCGACATTGAGCGCAATGCTCAAAGACTTGCGCAAGAAGGTGTCAAAGAAAATGGGCCGCCCGCCGTACGTCATATTCCAAGACGTGTCGATAGACCAGATGGCCACCGACTACCCTGTCACCCTCGAGGAGCTCAAGAACATACAGGGAGTGGGCGAGGGCAAGGTGAAGCAGCCATACGCCAAGGAGTTTGTAGACCTCATCAAGCGATACTGCGACGAGAACGACATCGTGCGCCAGGCCGACCTGCGCGTGCGCACGGTGGCCAAGAAGTCGATGCTCAAGGTGAGCATCATCCAGAGCATCGACCGCCAGATTGCGCTCGACGACATCGCCAACGCCAAGGGCATTGACTTCGACGAGATGCTCGACGAGGTTGAGGCCATCGTTTACTCGGGAACGAAGATAAACATCGACTATTTCCTTGACGAGGTGATGGACGAAGACCATGTGGACGACATCTACGAGTATTTCAAGGAGTCGGAGACCGACGACCTGGAGACGGCCATACGCGAGCTGGGCGAAGACTACTCGGAAGACGAGATACGCCTGGTGCGCATCAAGTTCATATCCGACATGGCCAACTGACGTTCTCCGACGGGTCTCCCGGCCGCAATACGCCGGGGCAGGGCATGCCCAACGTATGCCTTGCCCCGGCGCTTTTTGTCTGTTGCCCCGGGCCTGCTCCCCGCGTCCGGCGCGCCCGGGCCGTGCCCCGGCTCACCCCTCGCCGTGCGGCAGCCTTGGCGGTTGCGTATACCGCTCCTTGTCGGCCTCGGTAATCGCCCTGATCACCCGGCAGGGGTTGCCGGCTGCCAGCACATTGGCCGGGATGCTCCTTGTTACCACGCTGCCCGCGCCAATCACCGTGTTGTCGCCAATGGTCACGCCGGGCAGCACGCACACCTGCGCCCCTATCCACACGTTGTTGCCCACGGTTATGGGGTAGGCATACTCCAGTCCGCTGTTGCGCCGCTGGCTGTCGAGCGGGTGGCCGGCGGTGTAGAACCCGCATCCGGGGGCAACAAACACGTTGTCGCCGAATGTCACCTTGGCCCCGTCGAGTATCACGCAGTTCATGTTCATGAAGAAATTGTCGCCAATGCTTATGTTGTAGCCATAGTCGCAGAAGAATGGCGAGAGAATGGTCAGCGCCTTGCCAGCCCTGCCCAGCAGCCGGCGCAGCAGGGCCTCGCGTTCGGCCGCCATCGACGGGCGCATCTGGTTCAGTTCGTGGGTCATGTCGGCACACTCGGCCCTTTCGCGCAGCAGCTGCCCGTCGTAGTTAGCGTCGTACAGCAGTCCTTCGCTTGCTTTTTCCTTTTCGCTTTTCATGTTGTCTGGTTTTGTCGTTACAATTGCTTGTGCCTGCACTGCCCTTGACGGCAACGCCGGGCCACTGTGGTGGGTCGATGCCCGGTAGCGGCCGCCGTTGCTGTGTGGCGAAGCCCGGGAGCACGGCCATGCAGTCGCAGCCCGCTGGCGCGAGGGCAGCGTGCCCGGTCGCCAAGCATCTGCAAAGATAGTTTTTTTATTTCATTCGGCCAATCGCAGTTGGCTGTTTTCATTATTTTGTAACTTGTTAGGAGTACAGGAGTACAGGAGTACAGACAATAGTTTTTGTGGATAATGGAGGTAGAGGGAGTTAGAGGGAGTTATAAGGAGGTACAAGGAGTTAGAGGACAATGGCATTGACTATCTTCATGCACCACTTTCACAATGCTCCCATAGAGTCAATGTTTTCATAACTATTGTCTGTACTCCCGTCTCCCGTCTCCAGCCTCCCCTTGGCAGCACAGCTCCGCAAACCGCAGACATTCGCACGGCAGCCAAATCGTTGCCTCTGTTTCTGAAATACCCCGCTAAAGGTTTATTCCTCAATAGGGTGTGCCAAACTGATGAAAAACTAAAATAATTTCATGCCGTGGCAGGGCTTCGGCAGACAAGCCGTCATTGCCGTAGGATGGCTTGCCTGCCATGCCGGCCGTCGCGTGCCGTGCCGACGGCAGGCCCGCTATGCCCGCCCACCGGCGCCGGGCGGCCGTGGTGGCAATGCGCCGGTGGGGGCGGTGCCACTGGCGGCTCTGCATCAGGTCGTGCTGCCGTCCTTTGTGGCTCGCTCACAGGCGGTTGCCCCGGCGCATGGCGACTGTGCGCCCCGCTCATTCTCCGTGTGCCCGGTTGCCGTGAAACCCGCCGGCAGGCTCAATGTGCGGTGATGTTGAACAGTGTTTTGCCGTGGCTCCTGCATCCGCTTGGGCCGTGCGTGCTGCTAAGCAGATGCCGGCGGCAGTAGCAATGGCAGTTGTTGCATCCATAGGCGAAACCGCGCGGGTTTGTAAAAAAAAACTCCGACAGGTGGGGCGGTGGCCTCCGGCCGGAATGCCGTAGGGTGGACTGACGCCTTGACGCGGCTCGCCCCCGCCCAGGCTCCTGCTGTCGGGCATGCACATTCGTCGGCAGCCGGTGGCACGGCGTGGCATGGCATGACACTGCAGTGCGCTTTATGCCATTTGCAATCTATCACTACACGGGGGTTAGTGCCAACTGCAATGTATATATAGAAATATACATTGCAGTTGGCACTATACACCCACATGTCGTCGTGCTTTTTTTCCTTTGCAGTTGGCACTAAGCCCGGCAAGCGCCATCCGCAGTGCCAATTGCAGTGCCGTGGGGCCCCCTCATGGGCGTGGCTTCGGGCCGTGGGCCGCCGTCGGTGCCGCCCGTTGGCCGTGGCCCTCGGCGGGCCAGGCTCTGTCCTGTCTTGGGCCATTGTTGGCGTGAGGGCGAAGAAACCATCCCGCGGGCTTGTTTTTTCCTTCCCCCTGTTGTACCTTTGTGGCCGTTGGGTGGCGTTCCGCTGCGGCCGGCAGTGGCCGGGCGGCTCGCCGCAAAGGATAAGTAGGTGCTCAAAATTAATTGCCATCAAATTGTGCGCTATTTCGGAGATGCATGGTAAAGTCCGAAGAGAGAGCGTAGCGGGCTACGCGACCGATGAGACTTTGGCATGCGGCCCGAAAGAGCACACAAGATGGTGGCAAAGATATAGAGGACACCTGCAAGGTCAATTGTATCGGTTAATTTTGAACAGCTACTTGACAATGAGAATCATCCTTTTCGCCATAATGGCATTTGCAACACTCAGGGCCACAGCCCAAACAACAATCACCGGGCATTTGATAGACAACGAAAAGAACAACCTGCAGAAGGCAACCATACGCTGCTACATTGACGACAGCGTGTATGCCGGTGGCACCACAACCGACGGAAAAGGCGAGTTCAAGCTAAAAATAGCGCAAGAAAACAGGGCTTTGAAGCTCAAGGCCGAATACTTAGGCTTCAAGCCAACCACGATGGCCATCAGCCCTACAAAGGAGCATGCAATCCGCTTGGGCGACATTGCCATGGACAAGTCGACCGCGAAAATAGCCGAAGTGGTGGTGCTGGGCAGCAACACGGTGCGCACAGAAGACAGAACCATGATTTACCCCACCAAGGAGCAAATGCGCCACGCCTACGACGGATACAGTGCGATAGACGTGATGAGGATTCTCGGGCTTGACGCCGACCCATTGGAAAACACCATCAGATACCACAACCAAAGCGTGGCACTTTGCATCGACGGCAGGGAGGCTACAAACGAAGAAGTGCAAAACCTCAACCCCAAAGACATAAAACGCATAGACCTATACACGCAAGGCAAGCCGGAATACCCTGATGCATACGCCGTGCTCGACTATGTGCTGAAAGAACGCGACTACGCAGGGACTGTTGCCATAAGCGCATTGCACAAGCTGACCACACCCGAAGGCAACGCCCGGGCAACGGCACAATACTTTGAGGGGAAGTCGGAATATGCCATATCGGCAAACGGCAGCTACAACAACTTCAGCGGACAACCGCAAGACTGTAGGGCTACGACATACAGATTCCCCGAAGCCACAGTGACGCGCCGCACCGAATCACTGTCTGCCCTCAACCGGCAAGATGCCATGGGAGCCTACTTCACCTACCTCTACTCTGACACCAGGCAAAGCCTCTACGCCTCGGCACGCTTCAACAGGAGCCACAGCAATGACGAAAGCGGCAGCACCCTTGCATAAAGCAACGACGCAGAGGCGTACACACGGCGTGAAAACGCCACCTCGCAGTCCATCAGCCCCGCCCTGAAGTTGCGCTACAGCCGCACGCTGCCCAAGCGGCAAAGCCTGCGCATGGAAGCATATTACAGCTACGGTAACAACCATTACGACCGACACTACGAGAACATAGCCGGCAGCGCATGCGACCGCTATGCCAACGGAACGCGCGAGGACAGCCACTACCTGTCGGCCACGGCCAACTACACTAAGGCATTCGGCCGCAAGTCGTCGCTAAACATCAACGCTGCCATGGGATTTACTGACATAAACGACATCACCATGCGCCAGGCCACGCGTGGCGACTTAAGGCTGCGCAAGCATACGGAAAGGCTGCACGTAACATATCTTTATAAGATAAAGAGGACTTTCAGCATACAGGCAAGCCTGGCGGGCAAAGCGGCCACTGTAAAGTCAAGCGGCAACGAGCAGACAAACCTATTTTTCACCCCGGGCATACGTATGTCTTACCTCAAGGGCAAGCATGCGTTGAGCCTGTCGCTGACGGCCATGAGCACGGAAGCAAGCAACGCCAACCGTACGGGTGACGAGTACCGCATAAACGAATACGAAGTCTTTGTAGGCAACCCAAAGCTCAAGGATTACATGAGCTACAACTCCACCGTCGACCACACGTTCGACATATCGCCAAGGCTGCAGTGGTTCAACTACGCCGCGCTGAAAGTATGCCCCGACTTCACCTACATGCAAATAAACCACGACGCCGGGCGCGGCGCGTTTGTACGCCAAAACGTAAACAACGGTACATACTGGAACGCGCACCTGGAAACGGGAGCCAAGTACTACATCATACCGAAACTGCTCGACATCATGGGAATAGCCATATTCAACCACTCAAAGTCGAGTGCATGGACCGACATCTGTGAAAACAGGATTTACTTCTCCATAAGCTCGCAGCTGCTGTACAAAGGCTGGCGGGCCTTGGTTTCATACATGACGCCAAGCAAAGGCGTAAACCCCACACTGGGCAATTACATAAAAAGCCCCCACAGGCTCAGGCTCACCATTGCCTACAGCATAAACGACTGGAACATCGAGGCGGAATACACAAACCCCTTCAGGGCTGCCACGCGGACGGAGTTCGACAACGGCGAGTACGCCACATGCAGCATATCGCGCACACCCCTCGTAACCGACAACTACGGACACATAAGAGTCAGCTACCGCTTCAACTTCGGCAAGAAGCACAAGTTCAGCAACCCTGACACGCAAGACATCAACCAGACCTCAATATCCAAGGAAAATTGAAATGGAAAGCAAAAGGGAAATGAACCTTAAAGGCAAAACCATAATGGGGGCTTGACTCACCAACAGATTTGCCGGGTAATACCCCGGCAAGCGCTATTGCGGCGCCTGCTGCCGCTGGGCTGTGGCCGGCTCATTGCCTGTCGCCATGCCGGCGGTCCGGCCTGTGTGCCCTGCACCGGCAGTCTGCCTGCGGCCTTCAGCGAGCAGTTGCGGGCGGGGGCCCGGCTGTTTGCGGTCCGGGCGGGGGCTGCTTCACCATTCCGCGGGTGATAAAATCATTACAAGCCGGTTGTGGCCCTGTCGTGGCGGGCATGCCGGCATGCCAAACGTGCCGCCCCACAGTGTGGAACGGCACGTCTGGCTTTGTAGTCCGGCCCGTTATGCCCGGCGTTTCCCGGCGTTTGGCAACATGCTGTGGCAAGGGGTGTTTCCGTGGCATGGCTTGTCCGGAAAAAGTGTTACACCGATGGGCTGTGGGCCGTGGCCGTGGCTTGTGTCCTGTTGCCGGACAGTTGCTCGCCGGTGTATGCCGTCGGTCACTTGTTTTTCACCTTTACCATCACTATTGGCTGTTCGTCCACATCGTCGAGCGGTGCCGTCTGGTATTTCACCTTGCCAAAGTCTATGGCCTTGAGGTCTATGCAGCGTATGGCGCTGTTGCGCATGGTGCGGTAGTATATGCGGCCGTTCATGATGTCGGTGGCCGACGTCCACTGCGTGGCACTGGGCAGGTCGGCGTGCTGTTCGCCCCTGGCCGTCTCAATGCCTATGGGTATGTCGAAGTTGTTCAGTATCTGGAAGCACTGGCGCACGGCCTCCGTAGCCGTGGCTGCGCGCGGTGTCGATGCCTGGTAGAAGGCTGCGCGGACAAAGCGCGATGGCGGTGTGACGTCGCCAGGCAGCCCGAGGAAGCCGCTGCCGGCGCCAAACGACATGAGCGACAGTTCGCCGAGTCGGTTTTGCGGAGCCGTGCCCGGCAGCAGGTTGACGTAGTTGTTGAGGTTGGTCAGTTGCCACTCGTAGCCCGGCGAGTTGGTCAGCACGCCGAGCTTCGACTCGAAGAAGTGGGCCTTGCCGTCGGTTATCTCCAATATGGCCTGGCGTCCCGATGCGTCGGTAAACCGCCAGTGGGCCGTGGACGCGCGCGGGTCGACGGCCACCACGTGGACGCTGCCCACGGCTTGCTTCACGTCGTCCACCGTCTTGCAGCTGCCCAGCACCCATGCCACGAGCTGCAGGTCGGCTATCGACGTGGTGCGGACGGCCTCGTCGAAAGCCTCGTACTTGCCGTATTGCGGAAAGTAGAACAGTCCGGCCGACAGTCCGGCCTCGTTGAGGCCCTCGGCCACAAACTCCTCCTGCTCTACGGACAGGCCCACATAGCCGTACTTGGCCGTAAACGCCATGGCGCTCTTCTGCCCGCCGGGGGCGTACGACGTTTGGGCGTAGCCCCTCGGCACCACCACATACCGGCTCTTCAGGTCGCTGCCGCCCCATTCGATGGTGCGTGCCGGTATGCATGCCCCGTCGGCAGCTTTCAGGGTGATGCCTGTGCAGGCCTTGGCCTGGTTGAAACAGGCCGTTGCCGCCATCATGGCGAACAACACGATAGTCTTCTTTGTCATGTTACATTTGTTTGTTATTATCCCAGTCGGGCCTTCGGGCCGACTCTTTGTTATTGTTGCAAAGGTATGTAAAATATGCGAGACGCGTGCCTTGGCAGCAGAAAAAGTTGGCGGGAGTGAAGCCGCCTGTCAGGGCACCATCCCGCCAACGCAGTGCAGCGGCACCGATGCCGCCGCCTATTGGCTGTTGCTCAGAGTTTCACTTTCACTGTCACAGCCTCGCTGCCGCAGCATCCCTTCAGTATGTAAGCGCCGGCGGGCACGGCCGGCGTTGCGGTGTGGCTGTTGGTGGTGGCGGTGAAGTCGGCCACGGCCATTCCGCTTGCGCTATAGAGCGTGAACGCCCAGCCGGCATAGCCGTTGACGGTGAGCCTGCCTCCGGCAGCCTTTATGGCCCTGTGGGCTGTGGCCTGGCCGATGGCGTCGGGCATGTTGACGGTGATGTATATCTCCTGTTCGGTGGTGATGCCGTTAGACTCGGCCGTCAGTATGGCCTTCGTAGTGCCTGCGCCAACCGGCTGTATGGCCAGGGTGGTGCCGTCGAGCGTTACGTCGGCCACGTTGGCGTCGCCGCTGTCAGACAGGGCGATGCTGATGTTGTAGGCTATGTTGTCGCGGTCGCTGACGCTCCCGGCAAGGTCGGCCGTGTATGGCTGGCCGCCCTTCTCCAAGGTCACATATCCGTTGACGCCGTTGAACTCGGGCGCATACTTGTCGGGGAACACGGGCAGCTCCTGGAACCAATAGTATTGCTTGAGCTTGAACGTCTTCTGCAGTTCGCCCGTAGTGCCGTCGACAAGGTGCAGCCAGTTGTGCTCATAGTTTTTGCCGAAGCCCGACTGCGTGGTCATCACAATCAGCCGGTTGGTGCGGTCGTCCATTCGGGGCGAGCCATACTGTATCTGCGTCTTGCCATCGGTGGCGGCCACGCACGTTGGCATTATTGCCAGAAGTGTTGATATTCTCTTCAGGTTCATTGCCCATCCTTGTTTGGATGGCTGCACGGGGAAAGTCGCGTAACGGGCAGGATGCCATATTGTGCCAGCCTGCAATGCGCAGGCTGTTGGCAGGTGCTTCTCGCGGCCTTTCCTCGAAAGCCATCGAGTTTTATGTTTGTGATGTACATGGCAGGTCTTCTGACTCGTTCCACAGCGAACGCCTTCCCAAGCCGTCGTGGCTCAGTGGCATATTTGTTCGCTGCTCTAATGGAACTCACAGCAGCGGGACTGTCCGGGACTTCCACCCGGTTCCCTTTTAATCGCCCGGCGCCGCATGGCGGCATACGGGTGAACCAAATACGATTACAAACTTATACAAAAAAGCCTTGAACGTCAAATGTTCAAGGTTAAAAGATGTTAAACAAGCACGATAAACTCGCCAAACATGCCGACGAATCCCTGTATGGCTTATTTGTTTCGTTTCTCCAGCACTGCTTTGCGCATGTTTTTCAGCAGGTCGCTGGCGAATATGAAGTCGGTAAGGTTTTCGTTGGGCGACTCCATTATCTCGCTGCTGTGGCCTTGCCATTCTTTGCGGCCCTCATGTATGAAGATGATGTTCTCGCCGATGCCCATCACCGAGTTCATGTCGTGGGTGTTGATGATGGTGGTGATGTTGAATTCCTGTGTGATGCCGTGCAGCAGGTCGTCGATCACGAGCGACGTCTTGGGGTCGAGGCCCGAGTTGGGTTCGTCGCAAAACAGGTACTTGGGGTTCAGGGCGATGGCCCTGGCGATGGCCACGCGCTTCTGCATGCCTCCCGAAATCTCGCCGGGGTATTTGTTTTCGGCGTCCACCAGGTTGACGCGGTCGAGGCATGTGCGTGCCCTTCGCACGCGGTCGCGCGCCGTCTTGTCTGAAAACATGTCGAGGGGGAACATCACGTTCTGCAGCACCGTCATCGAGTCGAACAGCGCGGCGCTCTGAAACAGCATGCCCATCTCCCTGCGCAGCATTATCTTCTCCTTCTTTGTCATCGACCCGAAGTCGCGGCCGTCGTACAGAATCTCACCGCTCGTAGGCGTAAGCAGGCCCACGAGGTTGCGTATGAGCACAGTCTTGCCGGAGCCGCTCCGGCCTATTATCAGGTTTGTCTTGCCGTTCTCGAACACTGTGCTGATGTCTTTCAGCACCTCTTTGTCGCCAAACGACTTGCATAGGTGTCTTATTTCGATCATATTCTTTAGTAATCAGGAGGCAGGAGACTGGAGTACAGACAAATGTGAAATGAGGAGGAAGGAGGAAGGAGAAGGGAGTACGGACAAATGTTCTGCAAGGAGGCAGGAGTGCAGAATCATGTTCTGCATAGTACATTTGCCGGAAGCCATGAGATGCTGATCTGTCTTTTATGATGAGGCAGTGGCATTGATTCTTCATCGGAAGGCATCTCCCCGTAGGCATTGCTCCGTCTTGTCGACTTTTCCTTATGTCATTTAATGTATTCGTGTCTTGTTCCTGATGTTTTTTTAATCTTTTAAACAGTTATTATTTATTATGCCGTTGCAATATCCGTAGAGCAGTTTTGCGGTTTGCTCACTGGCATTGCAGAGTTGTTCATATTCGTTTATTTCGATGTATCCGAGGTCTCTCGACAATATTATATAGTCGCGGCACTCTTCAAGGCTGCCTTGGGCAATGTTCATGAAGCGCAGCTTGTCGGCCTTGCCCAGTTTCTTGTAGCCCTCGGCAATGTTTACCTCGATGGAGATGGCCGCCCGGCGGAACTGCGACGTGAGGCCAAAGCGCTCTTCATGTGGAAATCTCATTGTCAGTCTGTAAACGCAAAGCACAAATTCATGCGCCTTTTGCCATGCCATTATGTTTTCAAATCCAAACCGTCCCATTTCTTCCTTGTATTTCCACTGTGCGCAAAAGCACCTGTAGAGTTGTATACTTCAGCTTCATTTCTCCTTGCAGAACAATTGTCCGTACTCCCGTCTCCAGCCTCCCGTCTCCTTGGAAAACATTTGTCCGTACTCCCGTCTCCAGCCTCCCGTCTTCTTGGAAAACATTTGTCTGCACTCCGGTCTCCAGCCTCCCGTCTCCTTGGAAAACATTTGTCTGCACTCCTGCCTCCTGTCTCCTTCCTCCTGTTCAGCTCAACAACTGCGTCAGGAACACGTCGGAGCAGAGAATCAGCACGCTGCTGCTGACCACGGCGTCGGTGCTGGCCTTGCCCACGTTGACCGAGCCGCCCTCTACAGTATAGCCGAAGTACGACGGCACGCTCGATATGATGAAGGCAAAGAAGAGGCTCTTGATGATGCTCATCCATACGAACCATGGGTTGAAGGCGTGCTGCAGGCCCGACGTCAGGTCTTCGGGCGAGAGCACGTGGCCTATGTATGCCGTGCCGTATGCGCCGAGTATTCCCGTTGCCGACGAGAAGATGACCAGGAAGGGCATGATGGTGATCAGGCCGAGCACCTTGGGCAGGATGAGGTAGCAGGCCGAGTTGACGCCCATGATGTCGAGGGCGTCAATCTGCTGGGTGACGCGCATCGTGCCTATTTCGGAGGCTATGTTCGAGCCCACCTTGCCCGCAAGTATGAGGCACATGATTGACGACGAGAACTCCAGCAGCATTATCTCGCGCGTCACGTAGCCCGTGGTCCACCGCGGCATCCACGGGCTTTGAATGTTGAGTTTCATCTGTATGCATATCACCGCCCCGATGAAAAACGATATCAGCAGCACGATGCCTATGGAGTTGACACCGAGCTGGGCCATTTCCTTCAGGTATTCCTTGAAGAACATACGCATGCGCTCGGGCCGCTGGAACGTGCGCCCCATCAGCTCGAGGTAGCGGCCGAGGCTGTTCAGCCATTTGTATATTACCATCCTTTGAGTCATTTGTCACTGCAAAGGTAGCTATTATCCAATAGAAACCGAAATGTTGCGGTGGGTTTTTTGCTCCGCGTTCGTTAAAAATGGTGTATGTGGCAGGTACTGCCGTGTCGGGCCGTGGGCCGTGTCGGGCCATGGCTTTGCATTTGTTTATGTGATTTTAAGGGGCATTCGCTTCGCATACTCGAATTTTTGCTGTACCTTTGCACAGGTTATAAGCATTATGGACGAAAACATCAGCATCTCGGCAGGGCCTGCCGTAGACGAGAGAAAGCAGGGAGGAATGACGCTTCGCACCGAAGGGCTGGTAAAGCGCTACGGCAAGCGCACCGTGGTCAACGACGTTTCCATCGACGTCAAGCAGGGGGAGATTGTGGGTTTGCTCGGGCCCAACGGGGCCGGCAAGACCACGTCGTTCTACATGACCACAGGCCTTATCGTGCCCAACTCAGGCCACATCTACCTCGACGACCTCGACATATCCAAGTTTCCGGTGTACAAGCGTGCGCGGGCGGGCATCGGCTATCTTGCCCAGGAGAACAGTGTGTTCCGCAAGATGAGCGTAGAAGATAACATACTCTCCGTGCTCGAGATGACGGGCAAGCCACGTGAGTACCAGATGGAGAAGCTCGAGAGCCTGATAAAGGAGTTCCGGCTGCAGAAGGTGCGCAAGAACAAGGGCGACCAGCTGTCGGGAGGCGAGCGCCGCCGCACGGAGATTGCGCGCTGCCTGGCCATCGACCCTAAGTTCATAATGCTCGACGAGCCTTTCGCCGGTGTCGACCCCATTGCCGTTGAAGATATACAGCAGATTGTCTGGAAGCTGAAATACCGCAACATCGGCATCCTTATCACCGACCACAACGTGCAGGAGACGCTGTCGATAACCGACCGTGCCTACCTGCTTTTCGAGGGACGCATCCTCTTCCAGGGCAGTCCCGAAGAGCTTGCGTCGAACAAGATTGTCAGGGAAAAGTATCTCAGCAACAGCTTTGTGCTGCGCAAGAAAGACTTCCAGTTGATGGAAGAAGAGCGCAAGGCGCGAGAAAACGAAGTCTAAGTTTAAGTGTTAAGTATTAGTGATTAGTGATACTTAACACTTAAACTTAACACTCATGTCACATTGAGTATCCCCAGTCCTTTAGGGCGTATCCCCAGTTTTCTTCCACGAGCCTTACCGTGCGGTCGTCATACTTGTATGCGTTTTTCTTGTAGCCCTTCTTCTTGTCGGTGTAGGCCCTTATGGCCTCTTCGGCCTCTTTGAATCCGGGCAGCCCCAGGTCGGCATATATCTGGCGCGTCATGCCGAAGGCGTCGGTCTCGTAGTCCTCAAACTTCACCTCGACAAGGTTGCCCTTGGGTATGAGCGCCTTGTCGGCCTGGTAGCGCTTGTACAGCTTTGTGTATATGTCGAGGATGTTGCGTTCCATCTCCTCGGGACTGATGTCTTCGAGCTTGAGCGGCTTTATGGTGTTGTTGAAGAAGCTGCGCGTGCTCTCAAACACCGTGTAGGGGTTGCGCACAAGGTAAATGAACTTGGCGTCGGGAAACATCTTCACCAGTTCGCGCACGCGCCCGGTGTGCGGCGGGTTCTTCGACAGGAACTGCGTGCCGTGGGTGTTCCACAGGCTGATCTTTATCAGCTTGGTGAACACCTCCTCAAACACCCGCAGCTCCTCGGGCGTTATTCGCTCGAACGTGAGGTAGCGGTCGCAGTATTCGTGCATGTATTTCGGGAAGAACCAGAAGTTGTAATACGTGTACGGCATCATGTTGGCCAGTGCAAACTCCTCCTCCTGCGGAAGGTCCACCGACAGCTCCATATTGTCGGTGGGTCGCTTATCGGGCATCAGCCACGCCATGTTTTTCTTGAAGAACGCCTGCCCGAACATCATTAGATGCGGGAATACGGTCTGGTATGTGGTGTTGTAGCCGAAGTGTCTGTCGCACGAGAACACGTTGTGCATGAACGTTGTGCCGCTCCGCCAGTGGCCCAGTATGAACACGGGCGGGTGCTCCAGCGGCTTGTCGGCCAGCCGGCGGCGGTAGCGTGCGTCCTGTATTGGCGTGAGCAGGCTCAGCAGCCGGCACACGGCCTTGGTGAGCATGTACTTCTGTCTGTATCCCCTGTCGATGTCGCGCCCGTCGCACACGGCCCTGAACGTGGCCCAGTCGGCTCCCACGAGCGTGTTGATGGGCAGTTTGTTGAATTCGAGTAATCCCATGGTGCTATGCTTCGTTGATTATGTCTTCCACTGCCTGCTGCATCTTGTCGGGCGCTATGGCCGTGGCCCCGGGCTGCGCCTTCCCGTCGGCCGCTATGGCCAGGCATACGTCGCCGGGCTTCACTGCCACGGCTGCCGGCCTTGTGCAGCACGCCACGGCCATGAATTTGTTCCTGCTTTTTCATCCCTTTATGTAACACAAGTCCAAACAAGGCACGAAACAACACTTCCAAGCCGTAACAGACAAGGAGGGCAAGCAGCGTCCAGCCAATTGTCTTTATTATTTTTTTCAATCTGCCATATCCCCCTTAAACTAATTTCCCGTTTCGTTTCTATTTCCAACGGCATTGATATTCATTTTACCACGCCGTCTCCAATCGGTCAATTTTCTATTGCTAATTTTCTTTGTAAATGATAGTATGTTTATGATGCTGTGGGAGGACATCTGTTGGATGTAACATTAAATAACCGCCTGCTTATCAGGCTTAAGAATGGAGGATACTTATGAATATTGAAGAAATGTCAGTAAACGCAATCAGGGT
>OGYL01000684.1_pt1 | contig 27100 bp, 24 predicted proteins | sample 1576541 | NCBI WGS metagenome assembly OGYL01 (sample SAMEA3541551, study PRJEB24748) | human gut metagenome | biome: human gut; feature: human-associated habitat; material: faeces | place: China | collected 2012 | reverse complement strand
GAGCCGACGTAAAGAGTTATGCTATCTAACATACATCAAAAAGAGGTAAGATAACACCCTCTGCAAAAAAGGTTACGTTATCTTACCTCAACAAAGTTGGCACCGGAGTATCCGTCATCCACATAAAAATGACAATTGTGAAAGCCATGACCGTCTGCGTAGGTTTGCAGCATAAGCCGCTGATTGGTTATGGAGTTTGACTCACCTTGCAGCATATCTTCTTGAGACAGACGGCAGTAAAGTGCGGTGATTAAATGGTTTGTATTTTCGGTTGATTTCATTTTCTTTGCTCCTTTCCGAGCCATGTGCGGCTCTGTAAACCAAACCGAATAGGATACATCCACAACATACCACTATTCGGCTTGGAAGTCCAGCGAAACCGCCGAAATATCTTTACCGTTTTTCTCCGTCTATGAGGTAACGGAGCTTATCCTGTGCCGCCTCATCTTGACCGCTTACAGGGAAGAAAGCAAGCACCGGGTAGTACTGACTGCCGATCTTTTCAAAATACGCAAGACCGATCTGCTGTTCACTGTGGAGTTCAAGTGCTTTTCTTATTTCCAATACTTGTTCCCGGCGCTTTCGCAAGAGGTTAAAGTCTATGTTCTTCTCCATAAAAATTCTCCTTTCGATACTTTACGCTCCTATGAGGAAACAGAATTTTTCTTTTTTGCCGCTGTTTTTGCTGTAAAAACTGCAACCCCTAAATCGGCAAGGTCAAAATTCGGGCAACCCCCAAATTGCCGTTTTGCAAACTATCCGCAAAAAGTCGTACAAACCCTTGTGCGGTCGGCGTTGCCGTCCGCTGTGAGCCGCCGAAGGGAAGCAGCGCAACCCCTCGGCTTTCTCCTGCTTATTTTCGTACCGCTGCTGATTTTTGCAGATAAAGCGCAAACTATACAAAGCATTCTTTGTTTTCGCAAGGAACACGGTCATACGGCAGAAAAAGAAAAGAGGGGCATACACGCCGTTTACAGCGTCGTATTTTGCCTTTGTGCGGTTCGGTCGGGTGTTTACTCGTTTTCTTTCTGTTCGGCAAACAAGGCGGTTTTTACGGCAGTAACGGCGACAGAAAAAATCGCCGCCTATTTCTTTTCTCTGCTGTAATCTATAATCAGTGGGTTTAGTTCTATGGGTATAGTTCTGCAATACCGTTTCTTACACCACCCGGATAGAAAAATTACACTACCGAAACAGCTCGACCGTATATAGATTGCTTGTGTTCGATCCGTTCTGTCTGTGGCGCTTTTTCTTTTTCACAAGTCCCGCTTTTTCAATGCTTCGGATTGCTGCGTCCACTGTCTTTTTGTCAATACAGCATTCTTCGGCGATCAGCCGCCGTGACGGAAAGCAAACACCGTTTTTATCGCTGTGTTTTACAAGGCAGCAGTAGACGGCTTGATCTCTCGGTTTTAACCGGTATTCGACGATGTGTTCGGAAATCATGAAAAATTTGTTCGTCATTTTTCCTCCTTGCTGTTGTTTTTATTTGCCGTTTTTTCTGAACTGCGTTTTTGTATGCCTGCCCCGGAAAACAGCCGCAGCCTCACCTTGCTGTAGCTGTGCCGGAACAGACAGTAATATACGGTGAAATCTCTCGACTTCAGCTCCAAGTCAACGATGCGGTTGGGAATTATAAAGAATTTCTTGTGGTGCATCTGATCTTCCTTTCGTCAGTTTGATTTTGATATTTGATACAATCACTTACATTTCATTATTCGATTTCTACGCAATCCAGGCGAGAATAAAACAAAATGACCCGCGTTTACATGGATACGGAAACACAAACAGACGAACATGACTGTTCGCTTTCAATGTTCCGTGCCTATGTAAATACGGGTCTTAAAACTCTGAAATTAAAATATACGGCACTAAATATTCAGTTTTCACCCGACCTCTGTCGGTGAACCTATTATACCATACGCAAGAAACTTTTGTCAAGGTAGGATGAATAAGTGAAGCAAGATGTGGGAATAATAAAAATTTTGTTCGAAATATCTTTTACAAAATTTCGATAACCACTTGCAAAAAACTTAAAATCGAGTTATACTATGATTAGTAAGGCTTGGAGGTTACTAAACATGTCAAACAATGTTTCTCTGTTAGAAGCTGCTACTTTTCTTGGCGTTAGTCGTGCTACCTTAAGAAATTGGGACAACGATGGAAAACTAACGGCGATCAGAAATCCAGTTAACGGCTATAGAATGTACAACCTTGAAGAATTAATAAGTATAAAAAAAGCGATGGGAAACACGTCTGTTTCTGAACCTGTACAAAAAGATATGGTTGACAGCAAAACCGTAAAACGGGCCGTTAGCAAACTCCATTCTATTATACGAGATGGAGATGCTAATAGCAATATTATCACTCGTTTTGATGAGATTTCAAAGTTACTGTTTGTCAAATTATATGCTGAACAGAATGGAGAAAACATATTTGAAAGAATTGTTTTTGAAAATGACAATATGTATTTTGAACGCATACAAGAAGCGTATAGTAGTTCAGTAAAAAATGCAAAAATAACGATTCCGCCTACATTTGATCGTATTCTATTGCCAATTGACACTTTGATAAAATGCGGCAACGAACTTTGCAAAATAAATATATCTTCTGCAAATTGTGACGTTAAAGGTTTAGCATACGAAGACACTATAAAAGGCACTTTTGATAAAAGTGATAATCAACAATATTTCACGCCTTACCAAATTGTTAATTTTATGGTTGAAATAATGTCAGAGTACTTGCAGGGCACAGTATGCGATCCGGCATGTGGCACAGCAGGCTTCTTAACAAAGGTTGGAGATGTTGCGCCTCTAACGTCGTTGTTAGGACTTGAAGTGGACGAAAGATTAGCATGGGTTTCGTCTTTAAATTTGCTCATTCACGGAAATGATAGTTTTACTGTGAGAGCACTTCCAAACGGAGGCAGTTTGGGAAATGAAGCAGATTCTTATTTTGGAAAGATTGACTGCATAATAACCAACCCACCCTTTGGTAGTGATTACACAGATGCCGGTATCTTAAATAAATTCTCTTTGGGAAGTGGTAAAACCTCACGTAGACGTGGAATCCTTTTTATCGAACAGGCTTGGCGATTGTTAAGGGAAAACGGTACTGTTGCAATCATTATAGACCAAGGCGTTTTGAATGCTGGCTCTAACTTAGATGTTAGACAATTCATTTTAAAACACTTCAAAATTTTAGCAGTTATAGATTTGCCTGATACAGCTTTTATGCCTTATGCTAATGTTAGTTCATCTATCTTGATTATGCAAAAAGCCGCTGGCAAAGTAGAGCAACCGTTAACCTTTTTTGCCAAATCTCAAAGTGTCGGCAGAAAGTCAAACGGTGATGATGATATCGTCTATTCAAATACCGGCAGCCCAAGTCTTAACAGCGATCTTCCGGACATATTAACCCAGTGGAAAAAACATTGTAACGGAATCTCTATACAGGATGCTAACTGCTTTTGTGCTAATATTACACAAAACATCTTTAACGACTCTTCTCTGCGGTTAGATTATGTTTATCATCATCCTTACAGAAAAGAAAGTCTTTTACTTTTAAAGGAATCAAATTATCCACTATATTCACTCGCTGAGATATGTGAAGAACGCAATGAATCATATATTCCCGCTGCAGACAGCGAAGCCACGACAATTATGTTTACAGGGTTGGCTAATATCGAATCTCATACAGGTAACATAGCACAAGTCATCACGCCCGCAGCATCTATAAAAAGCGCTGTAAAACGTTATGAAGTGGGCGATATAGTATTTTCAAAAATGAGGCCGGCTTTAAGAAAGGCGGCAGTCATACCTTTCCCTGATGGAGGGTTTGTTTCTTCAGAATGTGCTGTTTTAACGGTAAGAAAAAATGAAACTAATGATTTTATTATAGATCCTGCACTATTATCTGTTTTACTTCGTTCTGATTTTGTGTACGGTCAGATTATGGGTTGTGTAACAGGTATCGGCCGTCCCAGGATCAACGCAAAGGATTTGCGTAATATCAAAATACCTATTCCGCCAAAGGGAATACAGGAAAAGGCTTTGTTATCTGTTAAGACAACTCAAATGTCGGTATCTCAATTAAGAGAAAAAGCACGGTTACTACAAAATGAAGCCAGTGAATTAGAACAATCCGCCATTAATGCTGTAGCAAAGATTATGTCAGGAGAATAACTATGGACAAAAATGAAATTATTACTATGTTGTCGGCTACACCATCGCCAAAACAAATTGCACAATGGTTAAGAACGCAGTATTTTCCGGAAATTGTTAGCCGCTTTAATCATGAATCTTCTCGTAAGAGATTTGGCTTATACCAAAACGAGCAATTACCCGCAAACGAACGCAACCTTACAGACGTACGTACTCGAATGGGTGTCTTAATTGAATTTGAGTTGGCACGCATTTCAAACGACCTATTACCAGAAATAGGAATAACAGATATTTTTTGGAGTTATGTTGTTGCAAACAGATTTCCCGATTTAGAAGTGAGACGAAATAGTGGAGAAAGACTTTTGCGTCTTGAAATCAAATGCCTACAATGCATTGCAGAAGAAAAATCGGCCAATTTTGATACCTTAATGAAGGATATAGACCCGCGTACGGATTATGTTGTAGTATGTTTATGGGATTGGAATAACGCTTCTTCATCAACTTATGCGTGGGATTCAGTTCCTCAAATTTACAAGATATACATATTCCATGCATATTCGCTTACTGCCTTGAGGGATGCATATTGGCTGAACAAACCTCCTGCTAATATCGGTGATGGATATCAGGGATTTGATGCACGTTATGCAGTTACGTGTTCAAATGGTCACTATTCAAAAGAACAAGGCAACTACGGAAAGCTAACTCGAATATGGAAAAAGGGATTTGCATATCGTCCCGCAGAAACAGAAGAACTTTTGGATACAGAAAATGAATATCTTAGTTTTCAAAAAGAAATAATTGCCACAGGATTTGAAATCTTATCGAAATCACATCTGCGGCAATTAACTAATGATACTATTGAGGAAATTGTTGAAAATGGCAATATCATTGGATATAAAGCAAATCGATTTGCTTACGTCCAATCTAATGTGCGCCAAATTCTTTCGTTTGCACAAAGCCATAACGCTACTATTATTGTTACAATGACAGAAAAGTATAGGAGCAATGTTTACAAAATTGGTGCGACAACAGTGGATAAGATAGCTGATAACGAAAAACCAAAAAGATTACTATCGATAATTAGTCAACTCTAAAATTCACTGTCTGCTGACAATAAGACAACATGCCTTCATCGAATACTCTACCAGACGCATGATTGATAAATTTTATTAATGCAGAGATAGAAAAGGTGTCAATGAAAATTCCTTCGATAGTTTCAAGGTTAATCATATGTTTGGTTTCGTTTTTGGAAATGCAGAAAAAGTACCCTCCTCTTTTGGGATGTCCCTGAGAGGATCGTACACACAGAGTGGCTCCTGTTCTATATTCCAAAATGCTCAACACCTGTTCCTCACAAATAGGCAAATCAGTATCGATTGTAATGAGAGGATATTGCGGCTGTTGTTGTAATGAAAAATTTGGCATTTTGTACTCCTTTATGTTTTGGCAACAATCTTTTTCTAATCACTAAAAACTACATATGTACTATATTATAGCATAATTCAATTGTTGTTGCAATATATTTGGGGTTCAAATAAGAAAATAGCGAAAACGGAGGAAAATATGGAAGAAATAAATCCAAAGGTTTTCATTAGTTATTCTCAAGATTCTGTTGAGTTTGCTGATAAGGTTCTTAATTTATCCAATAAGTTGAGAAGAGAAGGCATTAACGCAATATTAGATCAGTACGAGGAATCTCCTGCTGAAGGATGGCCGCGATGGATGGAAAACAATATTGAAAGTGCCGATTATGTCCTAATTATTGGTTCAAACGGATATTTAGATAAAGCCACAGGAAAATTTTCAATAGGTGTAGGACGCGGCGTAAAGTGGGAAAGCAATATTATTTACCAGAAGTTATATATGTCGGATTCCTTAAACACTAAATTTATTCCCGTTGTATTTGATAATAACGACTTGTCTTTCATTCCAACGCCGCTTCAAGGTTCTACTTATTATAACGTGTCAACAAATGAAGGTTTTGACCGATTATATTGGCGCTTAAGAGGTGTGACAATAAAGGAAAAGCCCCCATTAGGTAAATTAAGAGCCTTGCCTGAAAAAGAAAGAAAAACATTATTTGTAACATCTATGATCGACCTTAAATCATGGGATCATGCCATTTGGCGTGGGGCTGCTTTTATGATGTTTTATGATCAGCCGCCAGTATTGTTACTACCTTTTGTCAACGAAAAATATGCAAAGAAAATCTTTGAAGATTGGATCAAAATAGTTGGTACTGAGGATAAAAACAACGATATACGAATCGCATTAGTTGAAGGCGAAGTTCCCAACGAAGAAACCGGTTACTATGTAGTCGTGGGTAATAATATTGACGAAGCGGTGAAGCGCGCCAAACTTCAAGGGTATAGTCCAGAAGAGCTTGTTATCCTCAATGTTTCAAGGATTATCCGTGCGAATCCAAAGGATAATTTTAAAGCATTTAATATGTTCAAATCCGTTTATCAAAAAACAAAGTGTTTCGATTTAATGCCTGCTGTTGTTAACGAAAAAAACGGTACTATAAATCCTTTACAACAATATGCAATCCGTAAAACAGAACTGCATTTTAGGAACATTTCTGACATCGACGAAAATGATCAAGATGCCATTTTGTTAGATGGAAATAAACCCTACAAAAAGTATAAATCGAATTAATGTATAACAAAAAGACATCATAGTTCAAACCTATGATGTCTTTTGTTGCCTTATCCTATTTGGTTTTGGTTTTCTCCGTTAAGGACATCACGCTTTTTTTCGGCGGTGCTTTTTAATATTGACTGCTATATGCTTTTAGTGTTATACTAACTGCGTTCCGTGCAATCGGCACGGAAGGGTATATAGGAGATATGGTTTGGGGAACCGCCGGAGAGCTTCTTGCTTTCCGGCGATTTCCCGTTTCTTTATTCTGCGGCAGATTCAACTACCTTTTTCGCTATCGATTCAAGCTGTTCGAAGCTTTCGAGCGTGCCGAGCTCGCGGCGAAAAGCCGCCGCCCCATGTATGTCGCGGATATACCACGACGAGTGCTTGCGCGCCTCGCGGATCCCGATATAGTCGCCCTTGTTCGCTATCAGCGCGCTGATATGCCGAAGCATTATGTCCATGCGCTCATCTACAGGCGGGTCGGGGAGAACATTTCCGCTTTTTAAATATTCGCTTATCTGAGTGAATACCCACGGCCTGCCGAGCGCTCCACGGCCGACCATTATTCCATCGCAGCCGGTTTTTGCGAACATATCCGCAGCGCTCTTGCCGTCGACTATGTCGCCGTTTCCGATGACGGGTATGCTTTTTACGCGTCTTTTCACTTCGGCTATCACATCGAGATCGACGGGCGGCGCATACATCTGCTTGCGGGTCCTGCCGTGTACGGTTATCGCCGCTGCACCCGCCTGCTCGCAGAGTACGGCAAGCTCCGGCGCGTTGATATTTTCCGCGTCCCAGCCGGCGCGCATCTTGACCGTTATCGGAACGGGGGAGACCTTCACACACTGCGCAACTATCTCTGCGGCGAGCTCCGGGCGCTTCATCAGCGCGCTGCCGCCGCCGTTTCCCGCAACCTTCGGCGCGGGACAGCCCATATTTATATCGATGAAATCGGGCGAATATTTCATGCAGGTCTCAATTGCTTTCGCCATTATCTCGGGCACGTCGCCGAATATTTGGACACCTGCCGGGCGTTCGGCATCGCTCAGACTCAGCAGCTCGGAGGATTTGCGGTCGTTCATGCTTATGCCCTTTGAGCTTGCCATCTCGCCGATGCAGCCTATTGCGCCGAACTCCATGCACAGCTCGCGCATGGATCTGTCCGCCACGCCTGCCATCGGGGCGAGCAGAGCGCCGCTCTTCAGTTTTTCAGCCGATAAATACAACTTGCCACCTCCGAAAGATACTCAGTAGATTTTAGCATAAAAACCGCGCGGTTGCAATGATTATAAAAATAAAGCCGCACAGCGGATACTGTACGGCTTTGAAAATCCGATATTACTTTTATTTGTCTGTTGAAGAGACAGTCTCTTTCTCTTCTGTCTCTGCGCCAGGCTCGTTGAACTGCTTGAGGGACTCCATGGCGGCGGTAGCTTCTCTTGCAAGCTCCGCGGCCTCCATGGCCTTCTTCGCAGCCGCATCGACTGCCTGAGCGGCAAGCTGAGTCTTGTGACCCGCATCGGAAGCGCCTGCGGCTTCTGCGGCTTTCGCCTCTGCGGAGAGCTTCTCTGCCTCTGCTTCGAGTTTGTCGGCCTCTTCCTTTGCCTTCATGGCGAGCTCGACCTTGTTGTTTGCATCGATCTCTGCCATCATCTTTCTGATAGCGTGAGTGCTCATGCCCTGCTTGACATATTCGAAATATTCCTCAGACGGGATACCGCCGATGAATGTCTCAGTGTACTTGACCTTTACGCCGACCTTCGCGATAACGATGTTGATGACAAGCAGCGCGACGAGCGTTCCGAGGAACACATATGCGCCGAAGCCGACCGAACCGCTGAAAACATCAGGGAAGAACTTCGCGAGATCTTTCGAGAAAAAGTTAAAGCAGACTATCGAAACCGTCGCGAGCACAAGCATGATGCTGTTGAGGGTGATGTTGCGGGGATTGCCGCGCTTCGAGCATGCCATCGTGAGCATAATGAGGCTGACGAGGATGAGCACTGCCGAAAGCAGGATCGTCACAAGCGATATGAAGTAGAGCAGGAAAGTGTTGCCGAAGAAGCTCGAGCCGATATACTTGAACAGCGCGTCAAAATCGAGCGCTGACACCGCATTGTATATCGTGATGGCGTTGACCGACACTTTCTTCTCGAAGAACGGTCCCCAGAAGGACACATTCGCCAGCGGAAGCATGAGCGCTCCGATGGGAAGAAGGCTGAGCACGATTCTGATTATTGTCAGGGGAGATCCAATGAACGAAGCCTTGAGCCTGTCAAGCTTCTTCTGGAATACGGCGTGTTCGCTCTCGGCCTTGTCGGCATCCTCGAGCAGACGCTCCTCCATTCCGTAGTAGATAAGATTGATGCCGCAATGAGGGCAGGTGGGGCGCCAGTCAGTCAGCTTGAGACGCGCGCCGCACTTGGGGCAGTTAGCCATATCGTTTCCTCCAAACAGATTTTGTTGCCGCGAAAAACCCCTCCGCGGCTTTGTTTGTGTACATTTCAATTGATTTTAACATAAAAAGAATGAGAAATCAAGAAGAATTATACAAAAACTATAAAAATGAACGGAAAAATTGAGCACAATGTGTGCGTCAGATAAAAGCGCCGTCTATGCCTATCGTCTGCCCGGTTATGAAATCCGAACCGTCTCCCGCGAGGAAGAGCATGAGGTGCGCCACCTCTTCGGGCGTGCCGAAGCGTCCCATGGGAGATTCTTCTTTTAGAAGTTCGAGCGTCTCTTCGCCGAGGGAGGCGTTCATCTTCGTGTCGATAACGCCGGGGGCTATGCAGTTGACCTGAATGTTTGATGGCGCAAGCTCGCGCGCGAGCGCCTTTGTCAGCCCGATCAGAGCCGACTTTGCGGCGGAATAATGCACCTCGCACGACGCGCCGCACACGCCCCACATGGAGGAAACATTGATTATCTTTCCGCTCTTTTCGTGAACCATGTCGGGCAGAGCCGCCTGAATGCAGTTGAACGCGCCCTTGACCGTGACGCCCATCATGCGGTCGAAATCCTGCTCGGTGATGTCGCAGAACATCTTCTGCTGAGCGATTCCGGCGTTGTTTATAAGAACGCCTATTCTGCCGAGCTCCCTGCGGGCGAAGTCCGTCATCTCGTCCACTTCGCTTCTCGCGCTCACATCGGCTCTGAAGCAGACCGCCCTGCCGTTTTCTTCGTTTATCTCGCGGCAGAGAGCGAACGCCGCATCTTCGGAAGTACGGTAGTTTATCAGTACGCCGAATCCGTCTTTTGCAAAGGCAAGAGCCGCCGCACGGCCTATGCCGCCGGCAGCTCCGGTTATTATCACATTTTTGTTATTTACGCTCATTTTGAAAAACCTGTGAACTGTCCGTTCGAGCCGTAGAGAGTGGATATATCAGTGTAGCCCGAGGGGATTTTGAAAACGCTCTCGTCGACCTTTGAGGAGAATTTGATATCGTTGCAGACGAGCACGCCCTGGCTGCTGAGAATCTCCATCTTGACGAGGTCGTTGCCGGAGAAATAGCATTTTATCGTGCTGTCGTTGCTCTTGTACTCTTCGCAAATGTATTTCTTGCCGTCAGCCTTGACTTCCGAGGTCCTGACATATTCCATGCCCTCGAAGTCTATCGCCGAGAGGGAGTTCATAGCCTCGTTGACATCGCCTGCCTCGCCCGCGTCAACGGCGAGATACATCCTGCCCTCGGGGAATACCATATAGAACTTCTGACCGTCCGAAATGAACGACATTGTCATTGATACGCCGTTGCCGACAGGAGCTTTCATGCTCATATAGGCTTTTTTGCCTGATTTGACCATCGTCAGGGGCACATTGACGGAGGCGCCCTGCATATTGGAGGAGCAGGTCGCGGTCATGGTGTAGGAATCGCGCTTTGAGTTCTTCTGGAAATAGGTGTAGAAGCGAGTCTTTTTGATGTCCTTCTTCGCGCCGTTATCCTTTATCTCATGACCCTTCGGCATCGTCTCGGGCTCGGTCGCCTCGGTGGTGCTCGCGGGGTTCGAAGAATCCGTAGTGTCAACTCCGTTGAGGGCGTTGATTATGTCCTCAAGGCTCGAAGTGGTGCCCTCCGTGGTGTCGGGTGCGGTGGTGTCCGAGCTGCTGTCCTTGTTCTTGCAGGCGGCAAAGCTCAGCATGAGCACAAGGCACATGAAAATACACAGAATAGCTTTTTTCATTTTTATCATCATTCCTTTAAGAATATTTGTTTTAACATCCTTTGCGCTTTTTGCGCTGTGATAATAGAATACATTATATCGCGAACAAAATCAAGGGTATCGCCCAAATATGAACGAACTAAGTACGGGCGCGCGGTTGACTTTTGAGAGCGAAAAAAGTAAAATGACAGCAGGAATAACTTTTCGTCAGTCGTTATGATTATCGGAGGTGGACTCATGGATATAGATATATCTCTCATATTCGGCGATGCGGCGCGGTGGATAATGCCCGTGCTCGCGCTGCTTGTTGCGGCGTTCTGCGTGCCCTCTCTGCTCAAGGGCAATAAGAAGATCGGCGTCACCGGATATCTTGTCAACGAGGCGAACGGCGACCGCCTGCCGCTGTCCGGCTACGAAGTGTCGGTCGGGCGCAGCAAGGCGTGCGATATCGTCCTCGGATATAACACCGTTTCGCGTTTTCACGCCGTGCTTTCAAAGCATAAGAATGGCTGGCGCGTGACAGACACGCGCTCGAAAACAGGAACATATATCAACGCCGAGAAGATAGACAAGCCCCGCGCCCTCGCGGACGGGGACACGATAGTTTTCGGCAACGCGGTGTTCGTGTTCGTCGAGAATGCGGCTATAGAGCCCGAGCAGGCTCCGGAAGAGCATATTGAACAGGCGGACGGTGAAGAGACCGCCCCTGCGGACGAGCACGCGGATTATATAATCGACGAAAAGACCGGAAACGCATATAGAATCGACGGCCTTATAACCTGCATGATAGGCAGCGGAGACGATGTGCAGATAAAATTAAAAAGACAGAATGTTTCGGCTCATCACGCCATGCTCGTGTTCGATGACGGAACGGGCAAATGGAGCGTTACGGATATGGATTCGACCTACGGCACTCTGCTCAACGGCAGACCCGTCAGACGCATGACTCAGCTCGATGACGGCGACACGATCAATATCTGCGGCAGCACGCTCACTTTCAGAACGACGGGAGGGGAGAGCGCATGAAAAAGACAATGAAGAGAACAAAATGGTGGCTCCCCGCGCTGATTTTGCTCACGGCGTTCCAGCTCATATCAATGGCGCAGGTCGTGTTCAACGACGACGGCTCGCTGAGCACGGAGTGTCTCATATTCTTCGGCGCGTATCTCGCCGTCGAGTGGGTTTATTTCATCGCGATGTCGATAGCGAGAAAGCGCGCAGACCCGGCGCTCGAAATGATAGCGTTCTTCCTGACGGGCATAGGACTTGTCACCGTTGCGGGCGCGAACAAAGATTTAGTCAAGACGCAGTTCGTCGCGGATATGCTCGGCATATTCTGCTTTGTCGCTCTGCTTTGGCTCATCTCGAATGTCGACCGCGCCATGGTGATGAGAACGCCCATGGCTGTGGCGGCAATAGGTCTGCTGGTTTTGACTCTTATCCTCGCGCGTAACATAAAGGGCGCGTTCAACTGGCTGAGTATCGGCGGAATGTCCATCCAGCCGTCCGAGTTCGTCAAGGTCGCGTTCGTCTTTGTCGGCGCGGCGACTCTCGATAAATTGCAGACCACTCGCTCGCTCACAAAATATATTATCTTCTGCGTCGTCTGTGTGGCGCTGCTGTTTTTGATGCGCGATCTCGGCGCGGCGCTGATATTCTTCTTTACATTTATAGTCCTCGCGTTCATGCGCTCCGGCGACTTCCGCACGATAGTGCTCCTGTGCGTCGGCGCGGCGATGGCGGCGGGACTCGTTGTGCTGATACGCTCCGACTTTGTTATGGCTCGATTTGCGACCTACCGCCATGTCTGGGACGATATGTACGGCAAGGGCTATCAGCAGACGCGCGTGCTCATCTACAGCGTCAGCGGCGGACTGCTCGGTGTCGGCATCGGCGACGGAAAGCTAAAAGAAGTCCCCGCGGCGACGGAGGATTTGGTATTCGGCATGATATGCGAGGAGTGGGGCATTATTATGGGCATCCTCGTCATCCTCTGCATCATGTTTATCGCGTTTCACAGCATCCGCTGCGCGAGCGGTTCGCGCTCGGCTTTCTATGCAATATCCGGCATAGCGGCGGGCTGCCTCCTGCTCTTCCAGACGGGACTCAATGTTTTCGGCGTCACCGATCTGCTGCCCCTTACGGGTGTCACCCTCCCGTTCATCAGCCGAGGCGGTTCGAGCGCGATATGCTGCTGGGCGCTGATAGCGTTCATCAAGGCGGCGGACAACCGCACCTGGATAGGCTCGAAATATTATCTCGATTCTGACTCGTAACCCGCGGAAAGGACTGATTGAATGAAAGGCATAGCAAAACGCTCAAAGCTCATGTTTGCGCTCGTGGCAATTTTTCTTGCGGGCGTCATAGTCCTCGCCGCAACATTCGGCATCAACGCCGAAACATGGGTGTTCAAGCGCGCCAACAAGCATATATATTCGTCGGGTCAGATAGTCGCGGCGGGCACGATATATGACCGCAACGGCAAGGTGCTGGCTCAGACGGTGAACGGCGAGAGAAAATATAACTCGAACAGCACCGTGCGCCGCGCGACCCTTCACGCCGTCGGCGACCTCGAGGGCTTTATCTCAACTGGAGCGCACAGCGCGTTCCGCGGCGAGCTCACGGGCTACAGCTTCTTAAACGGTGTATACGACCTGAAGAGAAACGGAGCGGGCAACGACATAACCCTGACTATAGACGCCGACCTCTGCGCCACGGCGTATAACGCATTAAACGGCAGAAAGGGCGCAGTCGGTGTATATAACTACAAGACTGGCGAGATTCTCTGCATGGTCTCGACCCCAACTTATGACCCGTATAATAAGCCTACCAATATCGACAGCGATACAACAGGAAAATACGAGGCAATATATCTCAACCGCTTCCTGTCAGGCGTGTTCACTCCCGGCTCGACTTTTAAAATCGTCACGGCGATTAGCGCGCTCGAAAATATACCCGATATAAATTCGCGCACATTTACCTGCACCGGTCAATATAAGACCTCTACCGGTATAGTCAAGTGCAACTCCGTCCACGGAAAGCTCAATTTCCAGCAGGCACTCAGCAAATCCTGCAACAGCACCTTCGCCTGCATCGCGGAGGAGCTCGGCAACGACGCGCTGACTAAGACCGCCGAGCAGGTCGGTTTCAACAAGCGCATTACAATAGACGGAATAAGCGTCACAAAGAGCTATTTCACTCTGAAAGATGCGGTCAGTGTTGACCGCGGCTGGGCGGGCATCGGTCAGTATCAGACCCTTGCGAATCCCTGCCAGATGCTCACCATGATGGGCGCGATAGCGAACGGCGGCAGCGCGCCTGCGCCGAAGCTGCTCAAGAGCGACAGCACATTGAGCTCGCTGACTTCGCCGACGCTTAAATATCTCGACGAAAATATAGCGAACACCATCAAAGATATGCTCCGAAAGAATGTCACGACCCACTACGGCGAGGGCAAGTTCCCCGGGCTTCAGCTCGGCGGAAAGACGGGCACAGCGCAGGTCACGGACGGCGAGCCCCACTCGTGGTTTGTCGCGTTCTCCGAGCGCGAGGATCTCCCGCTGGCGGTCGTCGTTGTTGTCGAACACGGCGGCGAGGGTATCAGTGCGGCGGCGCCCATAGCCAACAAAGTTATGCAGGCCGCGGCGAAAAAAGGCGTAAATTAAAAACTAAAACTTCGGCGTCCACGCAGAGCTGCGCGGGCGCCGATTTTTATTTTATCTCCACTCCCGTGTAATAGTGCTTGATTATCTCCTGCCAGTCGGAGCCTTGCCGCGCCATGTAGTCCGCGCCGTATTGGCTCATGCCGACCCCGTGGCCGTAGCCGTGAACGGTAATTTTGAACTCGTCGTCCGTGCATTTTATCTCGAAGCAGGCGCTGCGGAGTCCCAGCTTTTCGCGCACCTGCGCGCCCGTGAATTCTTTTTCCCCGATCACGGCGCAGGAAATATATCCGCTGTCCGTCTTTTTGATTTCGCCTATCCACTTTTTTGCGTCGCCGCCGAGCTCCGCGCCCGAGCCGGCGAACGCCTTTTTGAACGCATCTGCTGTCAGCGTCAGCGTCGATGAGTAGTCGGGCGAGAGCTTGTCGCCCGCGCTCGTGACGCTCTTTAAGTAGGGGACATCCTTGCCCCAGACCTCCTCCGCGCTGAAGGTCTGCCCGCAGCTTATCGCGTGAAACGCCGCAGTTATAGTCTCCCCGTCATAGGTTATCGTCTTGCCGAAAACGTCTTTGACAGCCTCTTCGATCTTCTTTTCGTATGTCTCGTATTTGTCGCCCCATTTTTCCTTGCGCGCCGCCGCGTCCAAATATCCCTGATGCACCGCGCTGTCGTCGGTTATGTCCGCGCCGCCGAGCGCGGGGTCGGGACTGGAACGCTTCTTGACCGCATATGTATAGCATACGGCGGCCTGGGCGCGCAGAGCCTGCGAATGATATGTCGGCGGCATCTCCGCCGCCACCGCGCCGACAACATATTCGAACATATCTATTTCGTTTATCTTCTTCGTTGAAGAGGAGAGCACGAGTATCGAATCTCCGTCATCTTGAATATTCGTTTTTGTGACTTCGTTGCCGCCTTTCTCCGGCGCTTTTGCGCCGCCTGTTGCGGCGAGCGGGCAGATAAGCAGAACGGCTATCAGAATGATGAATAAAAATCCTCTGTTTTTCATATTTTTTACCTCCCGAACCTCGGCAAACTTGACTTTTGCTGCCGTTTTGGTGTAAAATTGTACTCTGATACATTATTATATAAATTTATATACGGAGCGAGAAAGGAGTCGAACGCATGGCGAATTATATATCCTCTATCCCGCAGGATGCCCTTAACAGTTTATGCGGAGAAATAGACAAGTATAACAAGATAAATCCTGCGTATTTTGATCGTTTCCAGGTCAAGCGCGGCCTGAGAAATTCGGACGGCACCGGTGTTATGGCGGGGCTGACAAAGATATGCAGCGTTCAGGGATATTATGTCGAGGACGGCGAGCGTGTCCCGATAGACGGCAGACTTATATACCGCGGAATCGATGTTCGCGAGATAGTCAGCGGATGCGAGCAGGAGGGACGCTTCGGCTTTGAAGAGGTCGCGTGGCTACTCCTTTTCGGTACTCTGCCCTCGAGAAGACGACTTGAGATATTCAAAAGCGTTCTCGCCGAGAGCCGCGAGCTCCCCAACGAGTTCATCGAGGATATGATAATGAAAGCTCCCTCGCACAACATCATGAACAAGCTTTCGCGAAGCGTCCTCGCGCTCTATTCATATGACGAAAACCCGGACGATATCTCGATAGAAAATGTCCTTCGCCAGTCGATACAGCTGCTCGCGCAGGTGCCCATGATAATGAGCTACGCCTATCAGGTTAAGCGCCGCAACTTCTATCACGAGAGCATGTATCTCCACCCGGTCGACAAGACCCTCAGCACCGCCGAGTCAGTTCTCTATTCGATAAGAGCGGATAAAAAATTCACTCCTGAAGAGGCGCATATGCTCGATATCTGCCTCATGCTCCACGCCGAGCACGGCGGCGGAAACAACTCGACTTTCGCCACCCGCGTGCTGACTTCGAGCGGCACCGACACATATTCGGCTATCGCCGCGGGCATCGGCTCGCTCAAAGGACCCAAGCACGGCGGCGCGAACATAAAGGTCGCCGAGATGGTCGAATATATCAAGCAGGGCGTTGAGGATATTACCGACGCGGATCAGGTCGCCGATTTCTTAAAGAAGATTCTCAAAAAAGAGGCGGGCGACGGCTCGGGACTCATCTACGGCATGGGTCACGCGGTCTACACTCTCTCCGATCCCCGCGCCGTTATTTTGAAATCGCACGCGCGCAAGTTCTCCGAAAACACCGAGTTCGAGGATGAGTTCAAGCTCCTTGAGCTTATCGAGACCCTCACTCCGCAGATCCTTGCCGAGCTGCGCGGAGACAAAAAAGTCATGTGCGCAAATGTCGATCTCTATTCCGGTCTTGTGTATAAACTGCTCGGCATCCCCGAGGATCTGTTCACTCCGCTGTTCACCGTCGCCCGCGTTGCAGGCTGGTCGGCGCACAGAATGGAAGAGCTGATGACCGGCGGCAGAATAATCCGCCCGGCATATAAGAGCGTCTGCGCCCAGCGCAACTATGTAAAACTTGATGACAGACTCGATAATTATCCCGGCGAGCTCAGATATATCCCCAGCGACGAGCACGCCTAACAGACAAAAATAATTTTTAGGACTTGATACAATGCCGAAAGATAAAAAAGTTTCAATGCTTAAAATTATGATGATAGCCCTTGCTGCAGTTCTTTTGGTGCTGATTCCGGTGCGCTGCTATCAGTATGCATCAGGAGTGATTGAACCCACGACAGGGTTCTACAGCGGCAGTGACTGGAGCATCTGGCTGTCGTATATCCTGCTTGCCGTGTCTGCCGTTGCGTTTCTTGCAATTGCGATAGCGAGCAGAAAGAAGATATCTTATTCGACCGAAAAATTCGGCTCGACAGGGCTCGCGATAGCCGCGTTCATGTTCGCTCTGACGCTGATGATCGACGCTGTTTCGCAGTATAAGACAGTGTTCGCGACCGCTACCGACACCGCGCTCATGTACGGCACCGAGTCGGTTCAGTATCTCAAAACGGGTCTTATCTCAAGGGGACTTGAGGGCTTCTGCGCCGTTGTTGCGGCGGTGTTCTTCGTCCTCTTCGGCTACGGTCACTTAAAGGGCAAGTCAAACGCCTCGGAGTCAAAGCTCATGGCGCTGTTCCCGGTGCTCTGGTGCATCTTCAGACTCATGCACAGATTTATGCGCACGATAAATTTCCTCAACGTTTCCGATCTTCTCTATGAGCTGTTTATGTGCGTGTTCCTTATGGCATTCTTAATGGCGTTTTCTCAGCTCAACTCAAAGGTCGGCGGCGATGGCTTCGACTGGAAGCTCGTCGGCTACGGACTGCCCGCAATGATGTTCTCTCTGATTTGCTTCCTGCCGAGATTCATAATGACCCTTGTCGGCAGGGACTATCTGCTCTGCAATCAGTCGCCCATAGAGTGGTGCGACCTCGGCGCGGCAGTGTTCATCTGTGCGCTGCTCCTGACCAGAGTCGGATTCGGCGAGAAAAATACCGAGACTGCCGAAACGGCTGAGAAAACAGAGAGCTGATGTTTTTAGATAATTTTCTCATCGCCGCCGAGCAGGTGGCGATACTGTATATTCTCGTCGCTGTCGGCTTTATCGCCGACAGGACAAAGCTCTTCACGGAGAAGGCTGCGCGCCTGTGCACGGATCTGATGTTTTATATCATCACTCCCGCAAAGATAGTGCAGTCGTTCATCTCCATGGAGTTCAGCCGCGAATCGGCGACGCGCCTTGCGATAGCCGCTGCCTGCGGCGCCGCGATACATATTATCGGCGTGGCGGTCAGCTCCGTTGTGTTCAACAAATCGCCGATAGGCAAAGCCGCAATATTCAAATATTCGAGCGTCTACGGCAACTGCGGGTATATGGCTCTGCCGCTCGCCTATGCCGTGCTCGGCGACGAGGGTGTGTTCTACGGCTCGGTCGTCATAATGATGTTCCACTTATTTTCGTTCACCCACGGCATCTGGCTGATGTCGCGCTCCGAGACGGGCGAGAAGACGAAGTTCAACTTCAAGAACATCCTGATAAATCCGGGCACGATATCGCTCATAATCGGCTTGCCGCTGTATCTGCTGAAGATAAGACTGCCCAATGTCATAGAAGCGCCGATAGACTATCTTGCCGCGCTCAACACACCCGTGGCGATGCTGATTTTCGGCACATATCTCTCGAACGCGAAGATAAAATCCGCGCTCAAAGAGTGGCGGATACTCTGCGTCGCGCTGATAAAGCTCGCGGTTATACCGCTCATATGCCTCGGCGTTTTCAGACTCTGCGGCATCACGGGAGCGCTGCTGACCGCAATGATAATTGCGGCGAGCGCACCGCCCGCAAACATAACGGTCGTCTTTGCGGCGAAGTACAACAAAGACACGGGACTTGCATCCCAAACGGTCGCAATAGTCAGCTTCATTTCGATAGTGACCATGCCGCTGCTTATCGGTCTTGCAAGTACGATGTAACAAAAAAGAGAGTCGGAAAAATCCGACTCTCTTATATATTTTTTTAGTCCTCTTTGTCTTCTTCGTTCTCTTCTTTCGGTTCTTCGACCTTCACTGAGATCTCTATAACTCTGCGCTGTTCAACGTCTGTGACGGTGACGGAAAGATTTTTGTATTCAAACGTGTCGCCGACTTCAGCCATTTTGCCGAGCTGTTCGAGCACCCAGCCGCCGACCGATACGGATTCGGACTCCTCGTCCTCATCCATGTCGAAATATTCAAACATCTTGTCGAGCTGCGCGCCGCCGAGAACCTTTACCGTGCCGTCGGGCTGGGGAGAGAAGTCCTCAATAACTTCGTCGTTTTCGTCCCATATCTCGCCGACAAGCTCTTCGAGAATGTCCTCCATGGTCACTATGCCGAGCGTGCCGCCGAACTCGTCCGCGACAACCGCCATGTGCGTCTTTTTCTGCTGCATGAGCTTGAGCAGTTCGCTTATCTGCATCTGCTTTGCTATGTAGACGGTTTTCTTGATTATCGAAGATATCGGCTGCTTCTTCGTGAGCACATATTTGTTGAAGTCCCTGATGTGAATGAAGCCGATTATATCATCTGTGTCGTCCGAATAAACAGGCAGGCGCGAGAAGCCGGAGTCGTTGAACACCGAGGCTATTTTTTCGACGCTGTCGTCTTTTGAAACGGCAATGACATCGACTCGCGGGGTCAGGATATCGCCGACGGGACATTCGTAAAATGAAATAGCCGAGCGGATAAGGTCGCTCTCGTCCTCGTCAAGTCCGCCGCCGGACTCCGCTTCGTCAACGATGTTCAAAAGCTCGTCGCCGGTTATCGTGTCGTCCTTCTTGAATTTGAAAATCTTGCTCAGAAGCTTCTTCCAGAGCATGAAGAATGCCACAACGGGGGTCAAAATGACCGTAATCGCCTTTAAAAACGGTGTCGCGAACATCGCGTATTTTTCGGGCATCTCTTTGGCGAGCGTCTTCGGCGTAACCTCGCCGAAGATGAGCAGGAGCACGGTCATTATTATCGTCGAGACCGTCGGACCCTTGCTCTCGTTTATGAGCCTGATGAAAAGCACCGTTGCCACGGATGACGCCGTGATGTTGACAATATTGTTTCCGACAAGTACGGTGGAGAGCAGCTTGTCATAGTTCTCCGCCATCTTGTATGCCTTGGCGGCTTTTTTGTTGCCGTCGTCAGCCATGGTCTTGAGTCTTATCTTGTTGAGGGAAGTGAAAGCGGTTTCGGATGCCGAGAAAAATGCCGAGAACAGTATGAGCAGAACAAGGCATACTATCTGCACCCAACTTCCGGTAGTCAAAATGATTCCTCCAGTTGCGTTTTACGCATATGTATATTAAATATAACTATATCATACTCTATTTGTTATTGCAAGAAAAAGCCGCATCCGGGTGAATGCGGCTTTTAAATATAATTATTACAGAGCTATCATGTCGCGCAGCTCGGATGCGAGGTCTGCGGCGAGGCGTGTGCCGTTTATGAGGGCGCGTTTCGGCAGTTTCGCGATGAATCCGTCGTCCTCGAGGGTGACATCGCCCGTGTAGTTTATGTCGTGGAGCGCCTGCGCTATAGCCTTCCAGTCGAGCTTGCAGGTGAAGGGCGGCATATGCAGATCCTCCATATAGTTGTTGTCGTGGACGTGCAACGCCGTGAGCCTTCTGTGACCGAGCGCTCTTATCGCGTGCGCCGCGTCGTCGCCGACAAGTCCGCTGTGGCCGAGATCAAGGCAGACGGTGAAATATCTCGGGTCGAGCGCGTCATAGTATTCGGCGAGCTGTTCGCCGTAGCTGCATACATTTGCGAGCATGACATGGCGGCGGTCGTCGTGGCCGAACATATTCTCGAGAGCTATTTTTATCCCGAACTCCTCGCAAAGGGGCTTGAGTGAATTATAGAAATCGATGTTGAACTGCTTCTGATCCACGCCGTCCGGGCAGGCGGTCGGGTGGACTATTATCTGACTCGCTCCTATTTTGCCCGCAATGCGGATAGAGAGCTTCAATTTTTCATAGACGAATTTGTTGTATTCCTCGTCGCCGAAACGGTAGCTCGGGAACGGCGCATGAGCCTGATTGAACGGGAGCGAATATTTCTCGCTCGATTCCAAAAGCTTGTCGACAAGCTCGTCCTCGCTCATGTTGCCGAGCACGCTCTCAAACGAGCTGTTCATATAGAACATCGAAAAATCGAGCGCGTCGAAGCCCGCCTCTTTGAATATTTTCATGCCCTCGTCAATGCCGAAAGTCGGAAAAATAATGTCTGTCTGTGTTGATATTCTCATACTGCGCACCGCCTTATAAGTCATTTTGATATTATTATATCAGAGAGTTTTTGGATATACAATATCAATGTCCCAAATATGGTATAGCAAATTTCCGCGGATGTGATATAATCTTTGTGTGAAATCTTTCTGACGGAGGTTTAAAATGCTGCGACTGATACTTTCGCCCTCGGTGGGCGGCACCGCAGGATATCTCTATGATACGGCGGCTTCGATCGCTTCTTCGGGCGGCGAGGCTGTGCTGATAGTGCCCGAACAGTATTCCTTTGCCGCCGAGCGCATAGTGCTCGAACGCCTCGGAACGGCTGACGCCCAGCGCGTCGAAGTGCTGAGCTTCACGCGCCTTGCGAATACCGTGTTTAACGCTGTCGGCTGGGACAAGGGCAAACGCCTCAATGAAGCGGGAAAAATACTTCTGATGAGCCGCGCCCTCGAACAGTGCGCCGATAAACTGAATGTCTATTCCCGCAGCGCGGACAGCCCCGCAGTCGTGCGCGAGCTGCTAAGCCTCAACGAGGAGTTCTGCCAGTGCGCGATATCTCCGGAGGATATGACCGCCGCCATGAACAACATGGAGGACGGGCTGCTGAAAAGCAAGCTCGCCGATATTTCGCTCGTTTTCTCGGTCTACGATTCTTTCGTCTCCGAAGGATGGCTTGACGACAGCCGCATGCTGACCCGCCTCAAAGATAAAATTCTCGAAAGCGGGTATTTTAAAAATAAAACGGTGTTCTTCGACTCCTTTCGCGGCTTTACTGCGCAGGAGTTCGGAGTTATCGGCAAGATACTCACCCAGGCGGACGATGTTTATGCCGCGCTGACTGCGCCCGACCTTGTCGAGCGGGACAGCGACGATATATTCTATCATACAAAAAATACTGCAAAGAAGCTCATTAAGCTCGCGAACAGCGTCGGCGTGCCGTGCGCAAAGCCCGTTGTGATAAGCGACCCGAACGGCGATCCCGCGCTCGATGCGTTTGCGAGTGACTTTCTGAGCCCCGAGGCGGATGTGTTCCCCGACGCGTGCGACAGCATATCTATAGTCGCGTCGCCCGATATCCGCAGCGAGTGTGCCTATGCCGCGGCGCATATAAAACGAATGCTTAGAACAGGCGAATACCGAAGCCGAGATATCGCAGTTATCGTGCGCGACGAAACTTCGTATATCCGCCCGATGCTGACCGCGCTTGCAAAATGCGGCGTACCTGTGTTCGAGGACAGACGCCAGCCTGTTATAAATCAGCCGCTGATGACGCTCGTTCGCGCCGCGCTGAAAATAGCAGATACGGGCTTCGATACCGACAGCGTCCTGCGCGCTTTGAAAACCGGACTCTGCCCGCTTGCGGCGGACGAGATATCGGACATTGAAAACTACACTTATCTCTGGCAGATAAACGGCTCGGGCTGGCTGAAAAAATGGGAGTCGAGCCCCGACGGGTTCGGTGAGATGACCGAAAACGCTGCGGCGGAGCTTGAGAGGCTGAACACCCTGCGCGAAAAGGCGGTCGAACCGTTTGCAAAGTTCAGAAGCAAGCTCAAAGATAACGACGGCGAGGGCTGCGCAAAGGCTGTGTTCGAGCTGCTGTGCGAGCTCGATACAGCACAGAGACTAAAAGACCTCGCAATTTATCTCGAGGATTCGGGCGAAAATGTGCTCGCTCTTGAGACGGAGCGGCTCTGGGACACCCTCTGCTCTCTGCTCGATGTCGCGGCGCAGACGCTCGGCAAGACCCCGGTAAAAGCCTCGCGCTTTTCGAGACTTTTTGATCTCATGCTCTCCACCGTTACCCTCGGCGAGATACCCCATTCCCTCGAAGAGGTTACAATAGGCTCGGCGCAGAGAATAAGACCCATCGCGCCCAAGGCAGTGTTCGTCCTCGGCGCGAATGCGGGAAAACTGCCTCTCAATCCCGTTCAGGGCGGTATGCTCAACGCCGGCGAGCGCGAACGTCTCGCGCAGGCGGGCATAGAGACCGCGATATACGGTGAGGACAGAGTTGCCGAAGAGCGATTTATCGCCTATACTGCGTGCTGCTGCGCAAAAGAGACGCTGATAGTCAGTTATTCTTCGAAGAGCGCGCAGGCCCCATTGCAGGGAGTGGCTTTTCAGTCGGTGGCGGCCTGTGATGGAATAACTTTGCACTTCTGCGGTAAGGTAATTGCGGGCATGTTCCATGTAAGTTCCCACACCGATGGTTTCGGAAGTTTCCTCTTCGTTGGTAGTGCCGTCTACTTGCGTTCCACTGTCCAGGGAGTTCAGCCAGTATTGCCCGGTGATGTCGTACGTTTCCTGTTCTTTCGTGTGGAAGGCGGAGGCTTGCAGGGTCAGGCTGTTTTGTTCGTTCAGCCGGTAGGTGGCGTAGGCGGTTCCGAACAGGGTGCGGAATAAATCTTTCTCCTGTCCTTCAAAATAAACTTTAAACTCACGTACATTGCTGAGAGTACCGAAGCGGGTGTAGCGGTCTTCCGGCTGGAAGTTATAGCGGTTTTCTGAAATATTGCCGATGACGCCTACTTCCCAACGTTTCGAAGGTGTCCAGTCCAGATAAGTTTGATAGTCGATATAACGTGGGTCGTATTCTCCTTTTGTATCCAGCGTGCCGAGCAAATATTGGTTGGTTTTATAACGGACGCCGTTTGTCCAGGTTAGCTTTTTGGTGGCAATTCCTACGTATGCCGAAGCTCCCAACAGGCTGACGGAGGCACTTCCTTCCAATCGTTCGGGTTTCTTGTAAGTGATGTCCAGCACGGATGACATCTTGTCCCCGTACTTGGCCTCATAGCCTCCCGTGGAGAAGCCGACGGATTGCACCATATCGGGATTGATGAAACTCAATCCTTCCTGTTGCCCGGAACGGATCAGCAAGGGGCGGTATATTTCAATGCCATTGACGTACACCATGTTCTCGTCGAAACTACCGCCGCGCACGTTGTATTGCGAACTGAGTTCGTTGTTGCTACTCACTCCGGCCTGTGTGGCTATCACGGCTTCTATGCTTCCGCCCGAAGCGTCGGGGGCGAGGCGGTTTTGTTTGGTTTCTATCTGTTGGATGGTTCCGGTTTGCCGACGGCGCTCTGTTACGCTCACTTCGCCCAATTCAAAATTCATCGGGGGCAAGGTTATGTTCAGACTGATATTTCCCTGCGGACGTACTAACTTTCGTTTCCGAGTCTGGTATCCCAGCATGGAGAAGATGACCGTTACACTGTCCCGACTTTCGAATTTCAGCGAATATCTCCCTTTCAGGTTGCTGACTGTGCCTATAGCTGTCCCTTCCAATCGTATTGTTGCCAATTCAATCGGATTACCATTTTCATCCGTAACCGTTCCGCCTATCTTGACCGCTTTCTGGGCAAGGGCGGAAGTGGAGAGTAGTATTATAAAAGATGTCAGTAACCAAAAATGTCTCATACCTTTTCTATAAACGGAGAAACTTCCCGAAACGTATATCGGGAGGTAAAAAAGAGCTTTTAACTTTGCTTCTTTATTTTTTATAGGTTCGTGTCACATATGTTACAACTTCAATCCGTGCTCTGTGCTATCTTTGCAGAAAAAATAGATTATGGAACAGTTACATGCTCATGAAGTCCTTCACATGATGGAAGGCAACAGTTATTCGGAATCATCATTAAAAGAGGCAATCATCCGGAAATTCGGTGAGCATCAGCATTTCTATACTTGCTCGGCAGAAGATATGGATGCGGATAAATTGATAGAGTTTCTGAAAGCAAAAGGAAAATTCATGCCTGCTGCTGACGGATTTACGGTGGATATAACGAAGGTTTGCAGCCATTGATGCTGATACATTCGTCTTCTCCGTATCAAGTCCGTACCAAGTCCGTGTCAAGCCCAAGTAAAGGTACCTTTATACGGACCAGATACGGACTTGGTACGGACTTGACAGGGTTAAGATAGGGCTTTGGGACTGAAAAATGAAGCAGAGGAATCTGCTCTTCAAGATGAATTTCTCTAAATAGATGTGCGGAGCAAAAAAAATCTGAATACATGTTTGCAATAAAACAATTTGTACCTTTGTAGCCGAATACAATATTGAAACTATGGGAATTGTAATAGGAATAGACGTTGGTGGAAGTACTACAAAAATTGTAGGAATCAACGGAGAACAGATACAGTCACCGATGTTTATCACTGCGACTGATCCGGTTACTTCTTTGTTCGGGGCTTTCGGGAAGTATATTTATGATAACGGCATTCAGCTTTCGGATATAGAGCAAGTGATGCTGACAGGTGTGGGCAGTGCATTTGTAGATAGTCCATTGTATGGTTTACCCACGGATAAGGTCGATGAGTTTATAGCCAATGGGTTGGGTGCACGTCATGCCACAGATATTGACCAGTTGATTGTGGTAAGCATGGGAACGGGCACTTCTTTCGTAAGAATCAGCGGGGAGAAGATAGAACATATCGGTGGTATGGCTATTGGCGGAGGCACTTTGCAGGGGCTTTCCCGCTTGTTGCTGAAGACGCATGATTTCAGGCAGATTGCAGCCATTGCCGAGAAAGGCGACGTTACCCGCGTAAACTTACAGATCGGAGATATTTGCAATCGTCCTTTGCCGGATCTTCCGGTGCATGCCACTGCTTCTTTGTTCGGAAAGGCGGATAGCAACGCTTCGCAGGAAGATATTGCAAAAGGGATTATTTATATGGTACTGCAAACGATAGGTGGTGCAGCTGTGTTGTCTGCGCTGAATGGTCCTGTCAAAGATTTCGTCTTGATCGGTAATCTTACTAAATTTCCGCAATGCCATGAGGTTTTTCCAAATATGGAAAAGATATATGGGGTGCGTTTCCATATTCCACAGTATGCGGAATACAGGACGGCGATAGGGGCGGCGCTGGCGTATATCAGGAAGAATGCTTGAAATGTCTTATCTTTTGCAAATGACTCTCATGCTTTCCCTATTGTATCTCTTTCAGCGACTACTTCCCTTTCAAAAAAAACACCTGAATACTTGACTTCGGCTTTTCAATGTCGTATATTTGTATTCGTAATCTTAATTCAGATTCAACTTTAAATTAGCATAAGAGGAGGGACATTGTTTCTCCTCTATTTGTATCCTCCCTTTTCATTTCATTTGAAATGCCACATCTTAGCTTCCCGAATGCCACAACTCAATAAGTGAAATGCCATAGCTCAGCAGGTGAAACATGTGGCATTTGGGGGATTGACGTGTGGCATTTACTTCATTAACGTGTGGGATTTAGACCGTTTGTTTGTGGCAAATGCACCACCTACAGAACGTTTTTGCCTTGTTTCGTTCTCTATACAAAACAACTCGGTCGGAGTTCCCACTATTTTTATACGAGCCGGATGTAAAAATACCGAGAAATAACAGATGGAACTTTTTGCTCTTCAAGAAAATACTACTATCTTTGCGCCCGAATTTATGAGCTAATATAATGTCTCACTCAATTAATTATTAAACAACTTATTTTATTTAATGGAAAACTTAAAAAATGTAGCGCCTGTTGAAGACTTCAACTGGGATGCTTATGAAAATGGCGAAACCTTCGGTGGTGCCAGCCACGAAGAGTTGGAAAAGGCTTACGACAGTACGCTTAACAAAGTTAACGACCGTGAGGTAGTTGACGGAACTGTAATCGCGATGAACAAACGTGAAGTTGTTGTGAACATCGGTTACAAATCAGACGGTATCATTCCTTTGAATGAATTCCGCTACAATCCCGACCTGAAAGTAGGTGATAC
>OGYL01000682.1_pt1 | contig 27116 bp, 34 predicted proteins | sample 1576541 | NCBI WGS metagenome assembly OGYL01 (sample SAMEA3541551, study PRJEB24748) | human gut metagenome | biome: human gut; feature: human-associated habitat; material: faeces | place: China | collected 2012 | reverse complement strand
ACAGCCTGACAGAACAGCAGTGTGATGTACTTGAATGGGCCTCTGACATGAGGCACCCGCAAATTCAACGCGGGGCTGAAAAAGCTGCAAGCCCGTCCGCTGTACTCTGACGAGATGCTTCGGACCGCCGAAGCGTATGTGGATTATCTCACAGAGAAGGCTATGCAGTATGCAACGCCGCCTCATGTTGCAATGGAGGTCAAGGTTGACCTCACGGCCTATATCCCGGACGGCTTCGGCACCTGCGACTGTGTTATGATCGGCGGCGACACATTGCATATCACCGACTACAAGCACGGCAAGGGCGTACCCGTATCAGCTGAAAACAATCCGCAAATGAGGCTGTACGCGTTGGGTGCTCTGAGGCTCTACGGGCCTATCTACGGCGACCAAATCAAGCGGGTGTCAATGGGTATCTGTCAGCCCCGGCTGTCACAGGAGGCCAGCGAGAACACCCTCAGTGTGGATGATCTGCTCGCATGGGGCGAGAGCATCAAGCCCCTTGCGCAGGAAGCCTACGACGGCCCCGGAACCTTCTGCCCCGGCGAGCACTGCCGGTTCTGCAAGGGCAAGGCGCAATGCGCCGCAAGAGCCGCGTTCTTCACCGGCTTTGAGGAATTCAAGGATTGCATTCCGCTTGCCAAAGCCACACCGGAACAGGTTGCACAGGCTGAGGTGGACGGTCAGGACGGTATCCCTACAAATCTTCTCTCCGATGCAGAGGTCGGCGATCTGCTGATCCGAGCCGAAGGTCTGGTGCAGTGGTACAAGGACCTTCAGGATTATGCCACTGGTGTGATGCTTGACGGCGTTGAAATCCCCGGCTGGAAGCTGGTGGAGGGTCGCAGCAATCGTGTCTTTACGGACGTTGATGCCGCTGTCCAGAAGCTGATCGATGCTGGATATGACGAGGCGCTGATCTACGACCGCAAGCCGAAAACCCTCTCAGAGCTGGAAAAGGTGCTCGGTAAGAAGACCTTCTCGGAGCTGCTTTCCGATTGCGTCACGAAGCCGAAGGGCAAACCTACACTTGCGTTGGCAAGCGACCGCCGCGAAGCCTATTGCATTGGTGCCGCCGAGTTTGCGGGTGCGTCCGATGGCTGAAACGGTATATCTCAATGACGGCAGTGTGGAGGTCATTTTCGAGGACAAGGACGTGTTCCTTGAACGGCTGCTGCGCGAAAAGCTCGGAGATGACGTCGCCCGCTGCTTCCGGGAATGCGTCGCAGAGCTGAAGGAAGAAATCCAAGAACAGCAGGAGCTGGTCTTGGATTATGAGGGCAACGCGGACGGCTATCTGGATATGTGCCGCGACGCCTGCGAATCCCTCACCGCCATTATGGAGCCGCTGGAAGCGCCCCGTCTGAACCGAAACGCGCTCAAATCCGTAACCCGAAATGCCTTCAACGCGATCTACAAAAACCTTTAGACCCTACCTGCGGATGCAGGACTGAACATATTAAACCGAATGAATTTTATGGAGGAATGAATTATGTATCAAAATGATCCGAAAAGAGTGCTCACCCCCGAATGCCGCCTGTCCTACTGCAACCTCGTGACAGCCCGTGCACCGCAGAACGGCGTGGGCGATCCGAAGTTCAGCGTCACGCTGCTGATCCCTAAGACTGACCCGAACATCAAGCAGGAACTTGATGCAGCCATGGCTGCCGCCGCCGAAGTCGGCGTCAATGCCAAGTGGAATGGTGTCCGCCCCGCCCGTATTGAATCCGTTGTGCATGACGGTGACGGCGTGCGCCCCTCCGGCGAACCTTTTGGGGAGGAGTGCCGCGGCTGCTGGGTGGTTACAGCGTCCAGCAAGAATAAGCCGTATGTCTGCGGTGCGGACAATGTGAACTGTGAACTGGCTCCCACGGACATCTACAGCGGTATGTACGCCCGCGTGTCCATCAATTTCTACGCCTACAACTCCGCAGGCAAGCGCGGCGTCGGCTGCGGTCTGCGCGCCGTGATGAAGACCCGCGACGGCGAACCGCTCAGCAACTCCGTTGTTACCGCCGCCGAGTTCGCTTGTGTCGGTGGCGTTCAGGCAACCCCCGCGCAGGGCTACGCTACCGGCCAGGATGGCGCGGCCATGCCCGCAACGCCTGTTCCCGGCTACGGCGGTTATCCCGCTGGCGGCGTTCAGCCGCAGGCCGGTTACACTCCCGGCCAGATCAACCCCATCACTGGTCAGCCCATGTAAACCACAGCGCTGGGCAGGCGGCTACACAGTGACCGCCTGCCCGGCAAGGACACAAAGGAGGCAAATATGAAAACCCGTTTTGATTATTCCGGCGTTTGGATCACCGGCGTTGGCGAGGCTGTCCCTGTGGGCAACATGGAGACGCCGCACCTGCTGAACACGGTGCGTATGCTCGTTCAGAAGCCCGCTCGGACGCTTTCCATCCTCGTGGCTGACATTGAGCACGCGACCTTCTCTGATACGGTCTGGACGCCCTTCAATGCCGACGACCGTAAGCAGTCCCTCAAGAATGTAACCAGCTTGAGCGACGCGGAGCTGGTCGAGTATGTGCAGTCAACCCCGCTGTTCAAGTCCATGATCGAGGAGCTTCAGGAGCGCGGTGTCAACACCAAGAACGTTCTCAGTCTTTATTCCAGCTCTGAAGCCTTCCAGCGATAAGGAGGTGCGACGTGATCCACCTCAGTATCGACCTCGAAACGTACTCAGACGTGAACCTGAAAAAGGCTGGTCTTTACCGCTATGTGCAAAGCCCCGCCTTTGAGATTCTGCTTTTTGCGTACAGCTTCGACGGTGCGCCCACTCAGGTCATTGATATGGCGCAGGGCGAAGAAATCCCGATGGAAGTTATCCACGCCCTGACGGACCCGCAGTGCCTGAAGCGCGCCTACAACGCGGCCTTTGAATGGTACTGCCTCAGTAAGTACATGGGCGCGCAGCTCCCGCCTTCACAGTGGCGCGACACAATGCTGCACGGTCTGTATGCCGGTTACACCGCAGGTCTGGATGCGACGGGTCGGGCACTGGGAATTCCAGAGGACAAGCAGAAGCTGACTACCGGCAAGGCTCTGATTCGCTATTTCTGCGTGCCCTGCAAACCCACAAAGGCGAACGGCGGCAGGACTAGGAACTACCCGCATCACGACCCCGAAAAATGGGCGCTGTTCAAGACCTACAACGGTCAGGACGTTGTGGCGGAAATGGAGATCGAACGCCGTCTGTCCGCGTTCCCTGTGCCGGATTTCGTTCAGAAGCAGTGGGAAACCGACCTGCTTATCAATGCGCGCGGTGTGGCAGTCGACATGGATTTCTGTACTGGCGCGTTGGAACTGGGCGAAACCATTCGCGCGCAGCTTACCGATGAGGCTGTCCAGCTCTCCGGTCTGCAAAACCCCAACAGCGTCAAGCAACTTACCCACTGGCTGTCCGTCGAAACCGGTGACGACATCACCACCCTGCGCAAAGAGACGATCAAAGAGATGCTGGGCCGTGACAACGCTGACCACGTCCAGCGGATGCTGGAAATCCGGCAGGAGCTGGGTAAGACCAGCACCAAGAAATATGACGCCATCGAGGCCGCCGTGTGCGACGACGGACGCGTCCGTGGGCTGCTACAGTTTTACGGTGCCAACCGTACCGGCAGATGGGCCGGTCGTCTTGTACAGGTGCAGAATCTGCCCCGTACCTACACGGAGCCGCTGGAGTTGGCCCGTGAGCTGGTCAAAGGTCGCAAGCTCGATGCACTGCGGACAGTCTACGGCTCTCCGAATGACACGTTGTCGCAGCTTATCCGCACCGCGTTTGTGGCTGCCCCGGGCAACGTCCTGATCGATGCCGATTTCAGCGCCATCGAAGCCCGTGTCATATCGTGGCTGGCTGACGAGGAGTGGCGGCTTGAAGTCTTCAGGACGCATGGCAAAATCTATGAGGCATCCGCTTCTCAGATGTTTGGTGTCCCATTGGAACGGATAAAAAAAGGTAACCCTGAGTACGCCCTTCGGCAGCGTGGCAAGGTCGCAGAATTGGCTCTCGGGTATCAAGGCGGCGTTGCGGCCATGCGGCAGATGGACACCGGCAAGCTGCTTGCCGACCTACCAGACGAGGAAATCAAAGACATCGTGGACAAATGGCGCAACACAAACCCTAAAATCCGAAACCTCTGGTACAGCTTTAACGACGCGGCAATCCGGGTCATCCAGAACGGCGGATCTCTCCGCGTTCGCTGCTGCACCTTCGCGCGGGAATGTGACTGCATCCGTGGTACAACCTGTATGACAATCTCACTCCCGTCCGGGCGCAAGCTCTACTATGTAGAACCGGCTGTCGGTGAAAACCGCTGGGGTGGTCCGTCCATCACCTATATGGGTGTTAACGACAAGAACAAGTGGGGTCGCATCGAAACCTACGGCGGAAAGCTGGTGGAGAACGTCGTGCAGGCTATCGCCCGCGACTGTTTGGCGCAGACCATTGAACACCTTGAAGCCGCTGGGCTCCCTGTGGTTTTCCACATTCACGACGAGGTTGTTATCGACACTCCGGCGTTTGGCACAGACGACGAAATGCTGGACAAAGTAGTCAAGATTATGTCAACACCGATCCCATGGGCTGAGGGCTTACCCCTCGGCGCTGACGGCTGGGTCGGTAAGTTTTTCAAGAAGGATTAAGGAGGACGACGATGAAGATTATTAAGCCTGACGTGCAGTTCATCACCCCGATCGATGGGGCTGTCATTCTGAGGCGCCTTGAGGAGTGCGGGCGCGTCTGCTACAAATCCGAGGGCAAGATTACGGACGACAGCGCCCCGAAGTTCGTTGCAGGTATCATCAAGCGCGGCCACGAGGCGGTCTTAGAGCATTGCAGTTTTACCGTGAAGTTTATCTGTGACCGCGGCGTCAGCCACGAGCTCGTTAGACACCGGATGGCATCTTATTGTCAGGAGAGTACCCGCTACTGCAACTACAGCAAGGCTCAGTTCGGCTGCGAGATCACGGTCATTGAACCGGGATTTCTTACAGGTGACACAACGGGTTATGCGATCTGGAAACAGGCGATGGCGGACGCGGAGCTTGCATACTTTTCTCTTCTGGAATGGGGCTGCACCCCGCAAGAGGCCCGTGCGGTACTCCCGAACAGTCTGAAAACAGAGGTCGTTATGACGGCCAATATCCGTGAGTGGCGCCATTTCCTGCGGCTGCGTACCGCTGCCGGCGCACACCCGCAGATGCGGGAAGTGGCCTTGATCCTGTTGGACAAGGTTCATCGGCTGATTCCGGTATGCTTCGATGATATTGATCCGGGAAAATAAGGAGGAGACATCGAAATGAAAAGAGCTGAAATTTTAGAGGCTGCCTGTAAATGTGTTTGCGGGGAGCGTGAACAGGAGTACGGCAAGCCGGAGAACAACTTTGCCCTTGTGGGCAAGCTCTGGGAGGCGTATACGGGGCACAGCTACACTGCAAAGGATGTAGCGATGATGCTGGCGCTCCTGAAAGTGGCCCGAATCAAAACCGGCGTCAAGGGTGACAGCTTCGTTGACTTGGCCGGTTATGCGGCCTGCGCCGGTGAGATCGCCACGGAGACGCTGCGAGAAAACCACCATGAAAGCTAAGGTTTGCGAAGGCCAATCAAGCGTCAAACTTACCGCGCGCGAGAGGCGAGCACTGGATGCTGAGATCAATCGGCAAATTATGAACGCTGACCGGAAATACACCAACGCTATTGATGCTGCGTTTCTCTTCTTTTTACACAAGCACCTCGGCTTCGGGAAAAAGCGACTTCGGCGTGCGTGGGAACAGTTTACGGTTATCCACGATGATCTGGTCAACTACTATGAAATGCCTGACGACAGCGCTTGGCTTGCGGACCGCAAGCTGCAAGGGATCGGCGTTGATGTCGCGGCATGGAACGCTGAAAAGAAGGAGGACATTTAGATGAACAAGATTAAGACAGTGACCCAAAAGACCGGTAATAAGGCTATACGACCAAATACCTATGCCGAGGCCGTCAGGACCTACGGCAAGCAATCGCAGCTTGTGATGGCGATGGAAGAAATGTCGGAGCTGACGAAAGAGCTGTCGAAGAACCTGCGTGGCGCGGACAATACCGAAGCTCTGGCCGAGGAAATTGCCGACGTAGAAATTATGCTGGAACAGCTCAAGATTATCTTTCGAAACCGCGCTATGGTGGACCGCATCCGCGCGGAAAAACTGGTCCGCCTGTCCGACCGTATTACGGGAGAAGCGCGGGAATGAGCAGTGCGGGGCTACACAAGGAGGCGACGCCTTCCCCGGTGACGGGGGGGGGGTGATCCTGAGGACAGGAGTACCTGATTATGAACTATGACAGACAAATCACCATATCCGTAGGCAACAACCGCCGTGATATGGTTTGGAAACAGACGGTGTTGACCGTCGATGAACTCTATAAGCGGCTGTCTACGCCGGTCCGCGGGGCTGAAACCCTGCAAGATTATCTGCATCTGAAGAAATCGCAGCAGGATGACCTGAAAGACGTTGGCGGCTTTGTAGGCGGCTCGCTGGTGGGGCGGCGCCGCAAGGCAAACAACGTGACCGGACGCGACATCATCACGCTTGACTTTGATAATGTTCCCGGATGGCAGACGGAAACCATCATCGGCAAAATGGACGAGCTGGGCTATAGCTACTGCATTTACAGCACCCGCAAGCACACGCCTGAACGCCCGCGTCTGCGCGTCGTCGTCCCGACCGACCGGACTATGACCCCCGACGAATACGAGCCGTGCGCGCGCCGTGTGGCGGCTCATGTGGGCATCGGTATGGCTGACCCGACCACGTTTGAAACCTGTCGGCTAATGTATTGGCCGTCCTGTTGTTCCGACAGCAAATTTGTCTACAAGGCCGTAGACGCGCCGCTGATATCCGCAGACGCGCTGCTTGGTACATATGCCGACTGGCACGACCTGACGAGTTGGCCGGTGGTTCCCGGCGCTACCAGCTATCAGAAGCTGGCTATGAAGCAGGGCGACCCCGAAGAAAAGCAGGGCCTTGTGGGTGCCTTCTGCCGCACCTATAATGTGCCGGCTGCTATGGACGCCTATCTGCCCGGCATCTATGAGGCCGTGGACAACGACCCCGACCGTTATACCTATCTGGGTGGCTCTACTACGGGCGGCGCGATCATCTACGATGGCGGCAAGTTCTTGTTCAGCCACCACGCGACGGACCCGTGCGGCGGACGGCTGGTCAATGCCTTTGACCTAATCCGGCTACACAAGTTTGGAGACAAGGACGACAAAGCCGCGCCGGAAACACCCGTCGCAAAGCTTCCGTCCTACAAGGCCATGTGCGATCTGGCGCTGGCCGACAAGACCGTATGCGCCACGCTCAACCGTGAGCAACACGAGCAAGCCGTGCGGGAGTTCGAGGGTATGGGCAACGACCCCGCGCCGGAGGACGACACCGCATGGGCAGAAAAGCTACAGCGGACACAGGACGGTAAGATCAAGAGCACCATTGACAATGTGCTCATTATCCTTGACGGCGACCCGCTCCTGAAGGGCAAGTTCGCCCTTAACCAGTTCGCGGGACGTGGTGAGGTGTTGGGACCGCTGCCGTGGAAAAAGGACGGCAAACGCCGCCTGTGGTCCGACACAGACAGCAACGGTCTGTACTGGTATATGGAACGCTTCTGGGGCATCTCCGGGCGCGGTAACATCGACAGCGCCCTTGACATCCACGCTTCGCAGCACGCATTCAATGAAGTCCGCGAGTACATTACTCGCTTGACATGGGACGGCGTACCCCGGCTGGATACGCTGTTCATTGACTACCTTGGTGCTAAAGATACCCCATACAACCGCGCTGTATGCCGCAAGAGCTTCACTGCAGCCGTTACCCGCGCTATGATACCCGGCTACAAGTACGACAATATGGTTATTTTGGCCGGTCCGCAGGGTATCGGTAAAAGCACCCTGTTAGATAAAATGAGCCGTGGCTGGTTTAATGACAGCATACGCACCTTCGAGGGTAAGGACGCGTCAGAACTGCTGCAGGGTGTGTGGCTGGTGGAGGTGTCGGAACTGGATGCCTTCCGCAAGACCGACGTCGCCCGCATCAAGCAATTCCTATCCTTGCGCGCCGACCGCTACCGCGCAGCGTATGGCCGTCACGTCTCGGAGCTGCCCCGGCAGTGCGTGTTCTTCGGCTCCACCAATACAACGGACTTCCTTCAGGACACGACCGGCAACCGGCGTTTCTGGCCCGTGGACGTAGGCGAGCAGCCGCACACCAAAACCGTGTGGCGTGACCTGACCGACGACATTATCGACCAACTGTGGGCGGAGGCAAAGGCCCGCTGGCAGGCGGGCGAATCGCTGTATCTGACCGGCGACGTGGAGCAGGAGGCAAAGATCAAGCAGGAAGAGCACCGCGAGGTATCTGCCCGCGAGGGCTTGATTAAAGACTTTGTTGAAAAGCAAGTGCCAGTGGATTGGTCGAAGTGGCCTATTGACAGGCGGCGGGACTACTGGGCGGGAGCTACACGGACACCGGACGGGCAGGAACTTGAGCTCGTGGACCGTGACCGTATCGCTGCCGTAGAGATTTGGTGTGAACTATTTAACGGAAATGTCCGTGATTTGAAGCCCGCTGACACGCGTGAATTTAACGCTATTTTGGCGCGACTGGACGGCTGGAAGCGGTCTGGAAATGTTATCCGAGTGGGTCCGTACAATGTACAGCGCGGCTTTGTCCGGGCATGAAAAAAGCTGTAACATTATGCTGTAACACTGAATGTTACACGGCTCTGCGCCTGTAACACTGTAACAAAAGTGTTACAGCAGATGTTACAGCGAAAAAGCCCGTATTTCAAGGGCTTTTTAGACTTTGTAACATTGTAACATACTTTTTCTATTGATTACTTGAAATAAAGGGCGTATGGGCGTTATACGCCATAGCGCCTATATGCACGGGAATTATAGGAAATAGGGTCCAAAACGTTACATTTGCTACCAACAAGGAGGAACTAAATGCTCGAATCCTATCACGAAAACTATTACGAAAATAAACTGAGAACCAGTGTCCAGAAACTGGGCCACGGCATCCGGTGTTTGAAGTTTGAGAGCCCCGGGTTTTCCGGTGTTCCTGACAGGATCATCCTGCTTCCCGGTGCAAGGGTGATTTTTGTCGAGCTGAAGAAACCCGGGAAGACGGAACGCAAACGGCAGCTTTATGTTCAAGGGCTGTTACGGGCACTGGGCTTTGAAGTTTTCTCATCGGTCGATAGCGCGGAGAAGATCGAAACCGTGATTGCACGATGCAGGGAGGTGCTGAGGAATGAAGGATTTTTGCCCGCATAACTATCAGCAGTATTGCATTGACCGGATCATTCGTGATCCGGCATTGGGGCTTTTCTTGGATATGGGCCTCGGCAAAACGGCTATCACGCTGACTGCGATCAAGCGGTTGAAGTATGAATATTGGGCGGTACGGAAAGTGCTTGTCATTGCACCGAAGAAAGTGGCGGAGTCCACGTGGGACAAAGAAGCTGCAAAGTGGTCCCACCTTTCGTGCCTCCGGCTGGTACACGTCCTTGGCACCGAGGGGCAGCGTGCTGCGGCACTGGCCCAAACGGCGGATGTTTATCTTATCAATCGCGAGAACGTGCGATGGTTGGTAGACTATTACGGACACAGCTGGCCGTTTGATATGGTGGTCATTGACGAGAGCAGCAGCTTCAAAAACCATCAGGCAAAGCGCTTCAAGGCACTGAAGCTGGTGCGCTCTCGAATCAACCGCATTGTGGAGCTGACCGGCACGCCGAACCCTCGCAGCCTTATGGACCTGTGGGCGCAGGTGTACCTGCTGGACTGTGGGCAGCGGCTGGGTCGTACCATCACGTCTTACCGCGACGCGTACTTTGTGCCGGACAAGCGCAGCCGCACGACGATATTCAGTTATGCGCCGAAGTTGGGCGCGGCAGACGAAATCTACAGGCGTGTTTCCGACATCTGCATCAGCATGAAATCGGAAGACTACCTCGATCTGCCCGAACTGATTTATGAGGATATCCCCGTTAAGCTGGACGCTGCTGCGCAGAAGGCTTACGACCGTTTGGAGCGGGGCACGCTGCTGCAGGTGGACGAGACCGTCATCACGGCAGGCTCTGCCGCTACTCTGCGTTGCAAACTCCTACAGCTCTGCAATGGCACTGTGTACGACGAGGACGGGAACGTCATCACCGTGCATGACTGCAAGATCGAGGCGCTGCTTGAGACTGTGGAGCAGCTGAACGGGCAGCACGCGATTATCTGCTACAACTTTAAGCACGACCGTGACCGGTTGTTGCAGGCGCTGGAAGTTACACGTCTGCGGGTGAGAGTGTACGAGGGCAAAGCGGAGGAAGACGATTGGAACGCCGGTAACATCGACCTGCTGTTAATGCAGCCTGCGTCCTGTGGCTATGGTCTCAACCTGCAAGAGGGCGGTCATCACGTCATCTGGTTTGGCCTGAACGATAGTTTGGAGCTGTACCAGCAGACCAACAAACGCTTGCACAGGCAGGGGCAGCCGTACCCCGTCATGATCCATCACTTGGTGGTGCAGGGCGGTACGGACGAAGATGTCATTAAATCTCTGGGCGGCAAAGCTAATGCACAGGACAGTTTGCTGGAAGCCCTGAAAGTTAGAATCCAGAAAGCAAAAAAGGAGGCGGCAGCATGACCATCAAAGAACTATCGCAACTGTACTGGCTTAACCGCGAGATTGAAATGGACAAGCGTCGACTGGAAGAGCTTGAGGTGGTAGTGTCATCGCCAAAGGCCCAAAAGCTAGACAGTATGCCGCACGCCTCGGGATACGGAGACGACTTGGCACGGTGCGTGGCTGAGATCGTCGACCTTAAAGCAATTATCGCGGCGAAACAGCAGCAGTGCATCTACGAGCGCAATCGTCTCGAACGGTACATATCCAGCATACCAGACAGTCTAACCCGGCAAATATTTACGTTGCGTTTTGTGAGCGGGCTCCCTTGGCTACAGGTGGCATTTAGTGTGGGGGGCGCTAACACGGAGGACAGCGTAAAAAAGACCTGTTATCGTTATTTGAAGCGCGAAAAAGGCGGTGAGAAATAAAACATGTCCCGTTTGTCCCGTCGGTCAGTGATACAATGATATTATGGATCCTTGGGTATGAAAGAGAGGCGGCAAGAGCGGCTTAGCCTCCGGCCAAACCGCCTGTACTCAAGGATCTTTTTCTATTGAGAAAAAGGCGAGCGGGGCATTATGAGAATCTCCGTGGGTGGGTTAGGGGCTTATTTGTATCGAAAGCGAGGTGATACATCATGACTGATAGACAGCAAAAATTTGCGGATGAGTACATCATAGACTGCAACGCAAGTCGTGCATATAAGGCTGCATACCCGGGTGTGAAAAAGGATTCCGTGGCAGGAGCAGCGGGTGCACGGCTGTTAAAGAATGTTAGGATAAAAGCCTATATCGAGGAAAAGCTGGCCGAAATAAGCAGCCAGAAAACAGCAAAGGCAACTGAGGTTATGGAGTATCTTACCTCGGTGATGCGGGGCGAACATACCGAAGAAATCCCTATTCTGTGTGGTGACGGTTGCCAGGAGTTGACAGAAAAAGCAGTTGGAGCCAAGGAAAGGTTGAAAGCTGCTGAATTGATTGGCAAGCGTTATGGTATGTTCACGGATAAGGTGGATGTCGACGGCGCTGTGCCGGTTGTGATCACGGGGGGTGACGCGCTTGAAGATTGATGTGCTTGGCGCAAAGTATGATGTGCATTATCGTACGCCGAATCAGGATGCTTTTTTACACGACTGTGACGGCTATTGTGACAAAACGACGCGCGAGATCGTCGTCAAAGCGGGCGATAACAGCAGTGGATTGGGCGACAACGACCGTTATTTGCGAAAAGTGTTGCGCCATGAAATTATCCACGCTTTTTTGTTTGAATCAGGTATTGCCGAAAATTATCGAAGACCTGAATGGGGGGGGCACGACGAGACAATGATTGATTGGATGGCGTATCAGTACCCCAAAATCACAAAAGCACTTGCGGAGACTGGTTGTCTTGAAGATTAAGACGGCGCAGCAACTGTATTTGCCCAATATCGTAGGCAAGGGTTACGGAACCTTCTGGAACTTCAAAGGTCGTTACCGGGTGTGCAAAGGCTCCCGTGCCTCCAAAAAATCAAAAACCGCGGCGCTGAATAATATCACACGGATTATGGAATACCCGCAAGCCAACCTGCTTTGCGTGCGCAAAACATACCGCACATTAAAAGACAGCTGCTTTACGGAGCTTAAATGGGCTATCCACCGCCTTGGTGTTGATGCGTGGTGGGACATTAAGGAGAGCCCGCTTGAAATGACCTACAAGCCCACCGGACAAAAGATCCTTTTCCGCGGGCTTGACGATCCGCTGAAAGTAACCTCCATCACTGTGGAGGTTGGCGTGCTTTGTTGGCTGTGGGTTGAGGAGGCATACGAGATAAGCTCCGAGGCGGCGTTTGATACGCTGGACGAAAGTATTCGTGGTGAAGTGCCGCCGGGGCTGTTTAAGCAGGTCACATTAACATTCAACCCGTGGAACGAGCACCACTGGCTGAAAGCCCGATTCTTTGACCAGCCGCACCCTGATGTGTTGGCGATGACCACCAATTATCTTTGCAACGAGTGGCTGGATGACGCAGACAAAAAAGTTTTCGATACGATGCGTGTCAACAATCCGCGCCGTTACCGTGTAGCGGGGCTGGGGGATTGGGGGATCGTTGACGGACTGGTCTACGAAAACTGGGAGGAACGACTGTTTAGCCTCGATGAAGTCAGGCAAACGCCCGGCGTGCAATCCGCGTTTGGGCTTGACTTTGGATACACCAACGACCCTACCGCATTGTTTTGCGGTCTGATAGACACCAGCAGCAAAACGCTCTGGGTGTTCGACGAAATATACAAGCCTGGCATGTCCAACGAGGCGATAGCTCAGACGGTTATCAGCGCAGGTTACGCCAAGGAGCGTATCCGTGCCGATGCCGCCGAACCGAAGAGCATCGATCGTTTGCGCGTGCTGGGCTTGTCGCATATATGCAATGCCCGCAAAGGCAAAGACAGTATCAGCAACGGCATTGACTTTGTGCAGGACTACAAGATTATTGTGCATCCGCGATGTACCAATTTTCTAACCGAGATTGGCAATTACACATGGGCGACGGATGCCAAGACCGGTAAAAAACTCAACCGCCCCATAGACGACTGCAACCACCTCATGGATGCTATGCGGTATGCGTTGGAGCCGTATATGGTTCCTGCTCCGCAAGCGGGGCGTGTGTGCAATGTTATCAACAGGAGATGACCACTATGCTGACAAATTTAGATTTCATTTCGCCGGGGCAGACTTGGCCGCCGCCGAGCGAACGCGATCGGCTTGACCGGTACGCCTATAACCGCGAGCTGTTTGGCAACACCTGCGACAGCAAATATAAGGCGCAAGCGGAGCGCATAGGTCGGGTGATTGGCAGCTATGACAAGCTAATCAGCTATCACATCGCGCTGAATTACCCCAAACGGATTAGCACCAAGACAGCTGACCTGCTGCTGGGCGAGCCCCCAAAAATTGACGCGGGCGATCAGACGGATGTGCTGGATGCCATTGCCGCGCGGTCGTCGCTGATTGGCGGCACACTCCGCGAAGCTGTGCTGGATGTCAGTATGTGTGGTGATGGGCTGCTGTATGCGCGCCGAACGGATGAGGGGGCGGTCGTGGATGTGGCAGCGCCCGAGACGTGGTTTCCGGTCGTGTCGCCGGATAATGTCAAACAGATCACGCACCATGTGCTTGGCTGGACATACGACGAGGGCAGCGGGGACAGCAAAACCACCTATTTGCGGTTGTGCATCCACGAGCGGGGTCAGTATACTACCCGCACACACATCCTTGACGGCGGCACGATTGGCGCACAGTGCGAGGATGATACCGTGGTGCAAACCGGGCTTGACGATTTCGCCATCCTGCATATCCCCAACACCACCACATCGCGCGACCTGTGCGGCCAGGACGACTATGCAGATATTGACAGCATTGTCTCCGAGCTGGAAGTGCGATTGGCGCAAATCGCCAAGGTGCTGGATAAACACACTGAACCGACGATGCAGGGCCCCGCTTGTGCGCTGCAGGACGATGGCAACGGTAACAAAGAGTTTCCCGCCGGTAACTATGTTATCAATCAGGACGAGCAGGGCAACACCGCCAATGTAGGCTACCTCACGTGGGATGCGCAGCTGGCTGCCAACTTCACGTTTGTGGACAAGCTGATTGACCAGCTGTATACGCAATCCGAGATGGGCGCGGCAATCTTCGGTGACACCGCCAACAAAAGCGGGTCCATCCCCAGCGGTACCGCGCTGCGGCGCATGATGATATCCCCGCTCGCCAAAGTGGCGCGCATCCGCGGCAAGCTGGATGTGGCGCTGAAAAAAGCGCTGCGTATGGCGGCGTTGTTGGATGGTGTGCGTATTGATGACATCTCCATCACCTGGCAGGACGGTCTGCCGGACGATCCGAAAGAATCGGCGGAGATCATGCAGATTCGCACCGGTAACAAGGCAACAATCAGCCAGTACAGTGCTATCCAGCAACTGGATGGTCGTACAGACGCGGATATCGAGGCGGAGCTGGAGCTGATCCGGCAAGACGATGAGATCGCATCCGGAGGATGGGCGCAAGCCACAGACACATCGCCGCTGGATGACGGCATTATAGCCGAGGGGGACACAGAGAGCGGTGATGCGTAATGACCAGCGAGGATAAGCTGATCAAGCTGTATGAGACAGCGGTCAAGGAGCTGTACCGTGAGATTGCCTACAAGGACTGGTATGGCAACAGCACTGGCTATCAGCGGGCATTGCTGGACAAGGTCAAGGCAACGCTGAAAAAGCTCAAGCGCAAAACACCCGGCGCGGTGCGCGAAGCCTTGGAGCAAGCGTACGCCACGGGGCTGACATCATTTTGCAAGGACACCGACACCGCGTTTACGCCGCGTGTCAACTGGCGGCAGTTGGATATTATGATCCAGAACGCCGTTGACCAGCTGACGGTCGCGACCAATCGGGTGGGGCGTATCTGGCAGGATGCTATCCGCCGCGCCGGCGTCGAGGCAACAAAGCATAAAATGGCGACCGGTCAGACGGTCAATCAGATGCGCCGGCAGCTGGCGATTGAACTGTACAACCTCGACCTCAAGGGCAGGAACGGCAAAACTGGCATTGCCACCAAGCGGGGCACGATGGGTATTGTGCCATATGCCGCACTGGTGGCGCGATCCACGACTGCGGAGGCACAAAACGCTGCTAAAATTGACGCAGCGGGGCAACACGGCTATGATTTGGCTAGATTTACCTCCCACGCGCCCAAATGCGCCGTCTGCGCGCAGTACGAGGGTAGAGTGTACGCCCTGACAAAAGAGGCTGCAAACGGCAAATACAAGGGAACCAGCGGGGATCCGTTGCGGTTCCCTTATTTGTATGACACAGCTTTTGCGAGCGGGTACAACAACATACACCCCAACTGCCGTCATCGGTTGACCATCATCGTACCGGCGCTTTGCACGCCCGAACAGCTGACGGAGTGGTCACGCCAGTCGATGCGCCCCTTTGTGGATACCCGCGGCGACCGTGAGCGCAAGGCGTATGCTGCTGCGCAAGCCAAAAACCGCGCCCGGTGGCAGGATCGGCGGCAATGGGAAAAATACCGCGCATTACTTCCGGATCAGACCCCTGCCAACTTCGGTGCGTTCCGCACAATGAAACAATCCGAATCGCAGCGCTGGAAAGACCTGCAGGCGGATTATCGGTATGTTGCAAAAGCTGTAAAACGTGATATAATATTGACGGATGATGAGCAGGCAGCTGTGTTGTCTTATGTTAGCGCAGGCAGTTATGTCCTTAACGCTAAATTAAGAGAGGGTATTCCTTTAACACCGCAGGAAAATAGCATGGCTGCTTCTCTCGACAGTGCTTTGCAAAAGTTGCCGAAGTATAAAGGCGAGGTTATTCGGTCATTGAAATTTTACACAGATAAGGAATTGAATAAGTTTTCCGCTGATTGTGTTGAATGCTGGGCTACACGCAAACGAATGTTGTGCACGGCATTCACATCGACTTCCGTAAAAAGTGGTTATCACGAGCGCCCCAGTGTGTTGATGTACATAGATTCCAAACAGGGGCGCGATTTGCGTGAATACAACAGCGCTGAAGCAGAAATACTTTTTCCGAGGGGCACACGATTTGCGATTGACCGTGTGTGGTTTGGGGACGATGGGACAATATGTGTGAAAGCGAGGGACGTAACAGATGAGTTTAACGTTTGACGAATTTTGCCGGCTGCCGCATTCGGAGCAGTGTGTGCGATATAAAGAATTGTCATCTCATGATCGTTTTCTTGCGAGGGTGAATGACTGTGGCGGGACAGATGATCCCAAAAGCGACAAACCTTGTAAGTTATCGAAAGAGCAATTCGAGCGCATCCTTGAAACTTTCTACGGCGCAGATAAAACCGACGAATAACAAAAAGGGAGCGACCAGCTTTTGGTCGCTCCCGTGTTATATGCGATTGGTGATGTCAGGTGACCGACGAAACGATGCCCGCGATAATCAAAAATCCGACCAGACATAGGGCGAAAATAACGGGTACCGGAGATGATTCTTTGTCATTGGTCGGTTGCTCCGGGGCGATACCTTGAAACGGTGCGGGGGCAGCGGTATCGTTTGGCGTTGCTTGCTCTGCACTTTCGGCAGCGGTGTTCGGGTCACTTTGTGTCGGCGCATCGTTTTGGTTTGGCTGCTGCCGTGTAAGCAATTGCAGATACCACAAGGTGCTGCGCGTGTTGCGCTCGATCCGATACAGATACACCATGAAGTACACCAAGATGGCGATTCCGATAGCGGCACCGATCAGAGCAAGAATGATGTACGGTACGCTGCTTCTGCTGGAATAGTACGAGTATGCGTTGATCCAATTCATTTTACATCCCCCCGTTTATAGTATCATTGTCATTTAAGCAAAGAGTAAATAAATAGCGGCCATTGCAATTAATACAGCGGCAATTAAAATTGCAAAAACAATTTTTTCTGTTTTTGTCATGGACCTGTCTTGCTGTGTTTGCTTTTCCTGCACGTCTTTTTCTGTCAACCACTTCATATACTCCGGTCGCTGAGCATTGGCGTTTGGCTCACTGTTTGGCGTTGTTGTTCCGTTTTCTTGCATATGATACAGCAACTTATAGATTTCTTCAATCCCTTTTGTCTGTCGGTTGATTTGAAGCATAATCCACACCAGAATGGCGATACTGACGATAGCACCAATAATTACTAGTATCAAAAATCCGTCTGTGTCGTTTCTAGAATAGTAAGCGTTGATCCAATTCATTTTTACATCTCTCCGTTTATTTGTTGGTTGCTACCATGATGATGACAACGAGGATGACGACAGCGACAAAGAGGCTACCGATGCCTATGCATATCTTTTCCACTGTGGTTACCGGTTTGCTTCGCGGTGCATTTCGCTTGTCTCTGTCTGCCAGCTCTTTCAAATACGGCTGCACAGGGGGTTCCGCCGGATGATCGGTAGGAGGATTGTCTGATTGCATACGATACAACAGCTTGTAGATTTCTTCGATACCCTTGGTTTGCCTGTTGATCTGCAGCAGTATCCACACCAGTATAGCGATGCTTATAGCCGCGCCAAGCAAGGCGATAAGGATGTACGGAGCATCCCTGCCGCTGGAATAATAAGCGGGTAGCCAGATCATTTTACATCCCTCCAAAGCAATTTCTAATACAAAAATACCACACAATGTACCAAAAATCAATCTTTTTGTTTACAACCGTCCGAAAGGGCGGTTTTTTCATGCCCAAAACGTGCTGACCGGCGCTAAAAGCTGCACGGGTCGACGGACATTAAACGGAAATATGGGCGACGGCCCTAAAACGGGAGGAACACGATGAGCGAACCCATCACTACCCCCGCCGCACCGCCGGCAGAACCGGCAGCGGGGGAACCGCAGGCAGTCACCTTTACGGCCGCGCAGTTGGCTGAAGCAGACCGCATTGCGGACGAGCGGGCGCAGCGCGCTACCAACTCGGCGCTGCGTGCGTATTTTGCCCAGCAGGGCATGACCGAGGAGGAGGCAGCGGGAGCACTGGCGGCGTACAAGGCGCAAAAAGCGTCCGAAAAAACGCCGGAGCAGCTGGTGCACGAAGCACAGCAGACCGCTGACAGCCGGGTGAACACCGCCAAGCAGAGCCTGTTGCAGATATCGGCACGGGCGGCAGCGGCGCAGCTGGGCGTAAAAGCGGAGCGGCTGGACTATGTGCTCAAGCTGGCTGACCTGTCCGGTGTGGAGGTCGGCGACGATATGCAGGTGGACGTGGGCAAAGTGACCGCCGCCGTGCAGTCGGTGCTGGACGCTGTGCCGGAGTTGGGAGCGGGTACACCTGCCCCCAACACACCGCCCGCCAATCCGGCCAATATGCCGCCGGTAGCGGGCAAAGACAATCCGTGGAGCCGGGAGGGGTACAACCTGACCGAGCAAGGGCGCATTATGCGCACCGATCCCAAGCTGGCGGAACGGCTGAAAGCTGCCGCCGGCGCAAACTAAAACCTGAAAGGATGATTATGTAATGGCAGTAACAAAACTCTCTGATGTGATCGTACCCGAGGTATGGGTACCGTATGTGCAGCAGCAGACGACCGAACGATCGGCGCTGGTGCAGTCGGGCATCATCACCTCCAGCCCCGAGCTGGATGAGTTGGTGACCGGTGGCGGAAAAATTATCAACATGCCGTTTTTCAACGACCTGACTGGTGATGATCAGGTGTTGCCCAACCAAGGCAGCAAGCTGACGGTGGATGGCATCACGACCGGACAGGACAAAGCGGTGCTGTTGATCCGCGGTAAAGCGTGGGGTGCCCACGAACTGGCGGGCGCGCTGGCTGGTGCCGACCCGATGAAAGCTATCGCCGACCGGTATACGGCGTGGTGGACCCGGCAGGAGCAGAAAGTGCTGATCAGCGTGCTGACCGGTGTGTTTGGCTCGGCGCTGTCCAGTCACGTCAACGACATCTCGAGCGATACCGGCGCAGCGGCGGTGATCTCTGGCGGCGCGGTGCTGGATACCAAACAGGCGCTGGGTGACGCGGCGGACGCGTTGACGGCTATTGTGATGCACTCGGCGGTCAAGACCGAGCTGCAAAAGCAGGGCTTGATCGAATATGTGCGTACCCCCGAGGGCGCGCTGGCGTATCCGTCGTATCTCGGCTATCGTGTGATCGTGGACGACAATATGCCGGTGACCGGTTCCGGCGATGCGCGCGTGTATACCACCTATCTGGTTGGTATGGGCGCTATCGCCCGCGGCGAAGGTGTGCCGACATCGATCACGCCGGTGGAAACCGACCGCGACAGCCTGGGCAGCGAGGATTATCTGATCACGCGCCGGGCGTTTGTGCTGCACCCGATGGGTGTTGCGTGGAAAGAGCCGGCGGCGTATACCACTGCGACTGATCCCACGCCCGCCAATGTGGATCTGGCGAAAGCCGCCAACTGGCAGCTGGTTGTTGACCACAAAAAAGTGGCACTGGCGGCGATCAAGCACAAGCTGGTGCCCAATGTGACGGTCACCCCGGGCGGCAGTGATACGCCCTCCGGCACCTAATCATGAGCATGACGTTCTTTATGCCCCGGCCGGTGTCACAGCCGGTCGGGGATGAAACGGCAAAGGGGGAGGCTGATGGAAAGCTATGCAACGATCCAGTACGCCGACGAGTATCTGGGCGGACTAACCGGCAACGACGCGTGGGTGGCCGCAGACGAGCAAGTGCGACAAAAAGCCCTGCTGACAGCAACGGTACAGATTGATGCCTTGGCTGCTTGCGGCGCCGGATTCCGGGGAGCTAAGGCACAACCGGAGCAGGAGCTGGAATTCCCACGCACACCTGACGACACGGTACCGACGGCGATCAAGCGCGCGTGCTGCCACGAGGCGGCGGCTATCCTCGACCAGATGTCTGATGCTGCGGCGACAAGCCGGGCGCGTGCCATCCGTCAAGGGGTGTCGTCGGTATCTATCGGCGATGCCAGCGAGAGCTACGTCAAGGCGTCGGAGCTGCGTGTGGGTGTGCAGCAATATTTGCTGTCGCCTATTGCGGCGGCGCTTGTCCGCCCGTATTTGGCTGTGCAGGGGGTGTATCCCATCGTATGAGTACGATATCGGATAAGCTGACCGACGCGGTCATGATCAAGCGCCGGCAGGGATACGATGACACCGGCGCACCGCTGTACGATACGCCGGAGCCGCTGCTGTGCCGCGTTGTGGATGATCGCCGCATTGTTAAGGACGCGACGGGGCACGAGGTAGTGTCCGAGCGGGTGCTGTATACCGAGCAGCCAATTGCCCTTGACGATGCGCTGGTGATTGACGGCAAAGACACCGCCATCATCCGCGTGGCGCATAAGCGCGGCGTATACGGTGGCTATGACCACACGGAGGCACGGCTATGAGCAATGATGTCAAGGTGACATGGCGCGGCGGAGCGCTGAAACAGGCATTACGCGCGGCGCTTGGCGGTGCCAACTATGACAATGCGGTGGATCTGGCGGGGCAAGCGGCTGCGCAAGCACCAATCGAAACTGGTGATCTGCGCGGATCGTTGGAGCCCGGTGCCAGTGACGGGCGCTTTGGCAGCGCTGACGATGGACTGACAATGACAGTCGGGTCTAATCTACCATATGCCGCCAAACAGCACGAGGACTTGGGCCTTAACCACAACGGTCCCGAGGTGCCGGGCGGTAAAGCCAAATACTTGGAGGATCCGCTAAACGCCAATCGCGACAGGTATATGCAACATCTGGCTGACGCAGCAAAGGAGGTGCTGGGCGGTTGAATCTTACCAAAGATACCAAAGTGCTGCTGGTAGCGTCCGGCATCACCGAGCCGATCTATCGGTCACATCTGCCGGATGGCGACGAGGTACCCGATGATGTGGTCGCGCTGTACGAGTACGCCGGTACGCCTACCAACAGCCTCGACAGTCGTTTTGGCGGCTATTCGCTGCAGGTGGTGACCCGCGCCCGATCCTTCGACGGGGGATTGGAGCGGGCAAACGCCATCGCTGCGATGCTGCGGGATATCGGCAATCTCCAAGCGGGGCGCGAGCCGGTTTCTGTCGACAACACCATCTATATCCGTTTTGCGGCCTTGCAATCCCCCTTCAAGCTCAAGGAGGACGACCAAGGGCGCATTTATTTTGCACAAAATTACCGGGTGTATGCCCGGGAGAATTAAAGGAGGACAATCCCTATGGCTGAAAACAAACAAATGGAAGCCCTGCCGCGCATCGGTTGTGATATGCTGCACTTCGCTGTGCTGAAAAGCGACACCGCCGAGGGCGCGACCTACGATACCGCGGTGCACCTGGCCAACGTCAAGAGCGTGGGCTTTAACCCGGGCAGCTCGGTCAGCACTTTTTATGCGGACGACGGTCCGCGCGTCAATTTCGCGCAGATCGGCGATCAGACGGTTACGGTTGATCGCGCCGACCTGCTGCCGGAGGAGTATGCACTGATTACCGGTGCGTCGTACACCAAAGGCCTTGTGCGCGTGGGCAATCCTACACCGCCCGCAGGTGCTGTGATGTGGCGCTCTCAAAAATCCAACGGCAAATACCGGTATCTGCGTCTGCTGAAAACCACCTTCGGGGTGCCGCAGATCGATTCCAAAACCAAGGAATCCAGCGTGGATTTCCAAACGCAGTCCATCGAGGGCCGCAACGCGCTGCGTGTCTACGACAGCATGGGCTTTGATTTCATCGACGAGGATGATCCCAAGCTGGATACCAGTATCACCAAAGAGGTGCTGGACAAGGAGTGGTTTGCGGATCCCAACTTTGACCCGACCAAAGCGTATGTGGCTAACCAAGCCGCTGTCAAGCCGACGGTAACCAAATAAAGGAGGACGCGCAGGATGATTGAACTCAAGGTAACCATCAACGGCAAAACGCACATTGCCCCGCCGCCCAAGCTGCGGCACTTCAAGGGCTTTCTGCGATTCCTGCGCACGGCGGGGGCGTCCGATTCCTCGGACGCCTCTGTCGATGATCTGTACGCGTACATCGCCACGCTGTTTGACAGCCCTGACGTGACCGCGGAAACGATCAACGACGCATCCTTTGAGGATGGCGCAAAGTTGCGGAGCACTTACAGTCAATGGCTGTCGCAATATATGCCGGATGACGCAAAAAACGGGGAGGCCCGGTAGCGCCGCACCAGCTCTACCGGGAAATGATGTCCATCTATACGGTGTTGCTGCGGCAGGGCGTCAGCCCGTCACAGCTGGACGATACCGATCTGGAGGACTGGTTCTATATGTTTGGCGATGATGCAGGGCAGCGGCCCCAGCAGTACATCGACGACATTATGTGTTAGGAGGTGGGGCTATGAGCAATGATGTGAATGTATATGACGCTGGCGGCATCGAGGCGCGATTGACAGCGGACACCGGCGATTTTGATCGGAGCATGGATGCGTCCGAGCAACGGGTTTCCAAACTGGGCGACACAATGGGCACTGTGCCAGCAAACATCCAAAAGCTGATTATCAAAGAGCAAGAGCTGTCGCGTCAAATGCAGGAGCAACGGCAAAAAATTGCCGAGATGGATGCCACACTTGATGCAGCTAAGGCGACGTATGCCGATATGCAGATAGCGGTCGGCAGATACAGTGACGCAGACATGGCGAAGCAGTTTGCCAACGAGGATGCAGCCATTAAAAAGGAAGAGGCGGCACTGGAAGCGCTGGCGCAAAAGTTGCGCGTCGTGAATCAGCAGCAGGACGAAGCCGTAGCAAAGCTCAACAACAAATCGAAGTTAAGCGAACAGCAAGGACAGTACAAAACCACCTCGCTGGCGATCGATGCGATGGCTAACAGCTTGCGCGGGTTAAGCCCGATCGTTAGCGGCACCATCGGCAATGTTGGCAACCTCGCCGAGCGGATCGTATTCCTAAAGCAGTCCATGAACGCCGCCAAGACTGCCGGCGCATCGGCTGGCGCGGTGATGGGAACGGCAATATCTGGCGGAGTTACGCTGGCCATATCAGCTATATCCATGCTCGGCGAAGCATTGCAGTCTGCTGGTGAAAAAGAGCAAAAGCTCTTTGACCAAGCGATGGAACATCTACGAGAACAAGATCAGCAGTTGTTGGAACTGCAAAAAGCCGTTGGAATATTGGATAATTCCGCATCAAGTTCCAGCGATATCGTTAAAGCGCGAGAGCAATTGGTTGAACTTTTCCCGGATATGCTGCTTGGGTATACCGACGAGAACGAGATGATTCTTAAGAATAACGATGCGTTACAAGAGCAAATCGGTATTCTTAAGGAAAAACAACGTTTGACAAATAAGGACGCGGCAACGGCTAAAGATGATACGCTTGCTGATTATTTTGCATTGAAAACATCGGGTACCAAAAGCACCTATAAGGATATTGGATGGTTTGGATACATAATGGATCTTTTGGGAATTAAACCAACAGATTATGTAACAACGCCGTACGATAACGATACTCTTGAAATGCTTAACGCAACAGAATCGGCTACATCGAAATTACAGGCGACTATCAAAAACTTAATACCAAACTATTATGAATTGAATAACACCCAGAAGTTAGTTGCTGATAGCATGATAAACGATGCAGTTAAAGCTGCACTTGCCTGTGACAATGAAACGGATGCAAATGATCTGTTGCTAACTAAAGTCAAGGACATCAAATCCGTCCTTGCCGACGAGCAAACCTATACCGATCGGTACAACGTCATTATCTCGTCGCAAGCGGGGACAGACGGCTTGTCATCCGACCAGTTGTCCGCCATTGACGATATCGGCAAAGAGATCATGGAAAAGCTCAAAGAACAGCGCAAAGAGGTCTACGACAAAGAGGTAGAGGCGCTGGAAGAGCAATACAGCAATCTGTACGATACGCAAAAGACGGCGCTGGAAAAGCAATACAAGGCGACTGAAACATCTATCAAGAACCAGCAAAACGCCTACCAGAATATGTCCTTTGATGTCAAGACGCTGGACGAGCAGGATTTGGCAAACAAGATGCGCAAATGGAAGCTGCAGCTTGCCGCCGAAAAGGATATGTATTCCAAGTCTACCGCTGCTATGCAGGAGCGGTATTACAAGGAAGTGCAGTTGATCGTCCAGACGGCGAATAAGGAGATACAGGTCTACAAAGCCAAGCTGGCAGCACTGGATCAAGCCGATAAGGAAGCCGAAGAAGCACGCAAAGCCCGACAGGAGCAAGCTACCCTGCGCGATCTCAACGAGCAGCTTGCCAAGCAGGAGGCGGATAACACCCGCGAAATGGCGGAAGCACTTGAAAAGTACGAAACCGAGCGGGATAAGCTGCAAAAGGTAATCGACAGCCCACCCACCCAGACGGCGCGTGTCCTTGCCGAGCGTGAGCTATCTGCGCTGAACGAGAGTTGGCTGAAAGAACGCCAGCAGCTCGAGGCGGAGCACGCGGAGAAAATCCTGAAAATCCAGCGCGAGCTGGACGAGGAGCGGCTGACCCAACAGGAGGACGCAGCCGCCGCGGCGCGGGATAAGCAACGTGAAGCCCTTAACCAGCAGGTCACGGATGCCGAAAACGCCGCCAAGCAAAAGCTGACGCGGCTAAACGATCAGTATGCTGTCGAGGTTGCAGCGCTGAAACAGTCGTTGTCTACCAAGCTGGAAGCCGAAAAAGCGGCGTATCAGCAACGGTTGACCGCCTTGAAAAAGGCTAACGACAAAGAGCTGGCAGCCGCCAAAGAAAAAGCCAAAAAGCGCTACGAGGACACCGTGTCCGAGGAAACGCTGGTCGCGGATGCCCGCAAGCAGATCATGAGCAAGTCGTACGACGAGATGATGGATCTGCTGGATGACTACGCCGAGCGGGCGAAAGCCAAAGGCAAAAACTTCGGCGTGATGTATAACGCAGGACTGCAGGAAGGGCTGGACACCAAAAAAAGCATTGGTGTCACGGTCACCGGCAATGTAATCGGCGACGATCTGAAACGGTTTAGGGGCTACGCCACCGGCGGTATTGTCAACAGCAAACAGCTGGCGTGGGTGGCTGAGGATGAGCCGGAAGCAATCATTCCTATGTCCAAGATGCATGATTTTGTCAATGGGGTGCTGTCCGGGTCGCAGGAGGTTATGCGCCGCGCATGGGCTGGTATGCAGCGTATGCGTATGTCGACAGCCGGTGCAGCCAGCAACAGTCAGGTCGACCAGTCTCGTACCGTACACATCGAAAATGTCAACATCAGTCGTATGGTGGACTTTGACCTTGCCAAGGCGCAGGTCAGCGCCCTGATGGGAGGTAGACGATGATAGGATTTACATTCTGCGGTAAGCACAGTTATCGCGACTTCGGGCTGCATGTTAAGACGCGCAGTCGCAGCACCTTGGCATCTCGGCGCAAGAGGCAGGTGGAGATCCCCGGTCGTGACGGTGTATACACTTTCGATGGCGAAACATACGACGTCAAGGTAGTGGAATTGACCTGTAGCGTGGAGGCATCCAGCATTGCTGATTTCCGCGCCAAAATGCGTCGCATTGCCGCGTGGTTGCAGCAAAGCGGCGAGCTGTCCTTTGACGACGAGCCGGGTATCTCCTGCCGTGCCAAGGTATACAACAGTATGGCACCGGAGGAGTATTTGCCGGGAGGCACTGTTCCTATTGTGTTCGAGTGCCACCCGATCGCGTCCGGTGCACAGCATACTATCGCGTTGGAGATCACCAAGCGGGGCAATCAGATCACCGTGCCTTATGACGGCACTGCTCCGGCGCCGTGCCTTGTCCAGATCTACAATGCCGGGGATACCGCCGTGAATGGTATCCGAATTATCATGACAGGAGGAGTGCACGATGCCTGATGCATCCAATTATCTGCAGGAAAAGGTGCTGAAAGCCATTGCCCAAGGGCAGTCGTTTTCTGTTGCCAATGTATATGTGGGGCTGCTGTTGACACCGAGCGGGGCATATGCACCCGGTCGCGAACCGACGGACGCCAACTATGCCCGCCAAAAGGTGACACTGTCCAGTCCGAAATACGCCAAAGACGACCCCACCTGCATGGAAGCTACCAACCCGAGTGCTGTATCGTTCCCGGTGGCGCAGTATGCGTGGGGAACGCTGGAGTATTACGCGCTGTTTGACGGTGCGGAGGGGGACGCAAATATGCTGTTCAGTGGCAAGCTGCAAACGTCGATCAAGGTGGATCGATGGGGTGCCGCGGTTATCCCTGCCGGTAGCCTGTCTGTCCGTGTGAGGTGATGGCGATGGAGCACGGAGCGAAATATAATCGAGCGGGTTTTAACCGGCTGGCGTATGGACTGCAGGGCGACGCACCGGCAGCGACCAGCGCCGCGCTATCCGCTGGGCTGCAGCTGTCGGCAGCTGTACAGGCTGACACAGGTGGTGTTGTGCAGATCAATGCCGTGCTGCAGCCGGGACAGGTGCTGGAAATCGACACCGAACGGATGGAAGTGCGTATAGACGGTGTGCCGGTATTGACCGATTGCAGCGGCGTAGGGCTGTATATGCGACCGACCTTGACGCGTATCAACTATCTGGATGGGTCCACCAAGCGTGATCTGCGGGCGGTTATCACCTACGCTGACCAGTATTATTAAGGAGGCGGCGCTATGGACGCAACGGTAATTATCAAGCAATTTAATTCAACGCGGACGGGCATTGACACAATCGCCTACCTTGAAAACGCTATCAACGTGGGCTATAAGCTGCCGGTAAACGATCTGTATACCTGTTCGTTCCGACTACCGGCGGATGACCCCAAAGCGTCATATATCACGCCGACCAGTCTCGTGGAGATATGGGACAACGGCGAGTATATCGCGCTGTATCTGGTCGACACAATCCAAGAGGCGACAGACGACAGCGGCCACTATCTGGATGTCAGCTGCACGCATGTGCGCAAATTCCTACAGCGGCGGGTGCTATATTCCATAACGATGACAACACTATATCAAAAGACGGATTGTCACATGAACGGCTTGACCACTGAATAACCAATA
>OGYL01000675.1_pt1 | contig 27281 bp, 17 predicted proteins | sample 1576541 | NCBI WGS metagenome assembly OGYL01 (sample SAMEA3541551, study PRJEB24748) | human gut metagenome | biome: human gut; feature: human-associated habitat; material: faeces | place: China | collected 2012 | reverse complement strand
GAGCAGCCGGTTGGTTTAAGGAAATTATCTTCTCGGTAACAGGTGAAAAAGTGTACGGAACGCTCAAGTATGAATCAGGTGTTCACCGCGTGCAGCGTGTCCCGGCTACCGAAACCCAAGGACGAGTACATACATCTGCCGCAACAGTGGCTGTCTTACCGGAAGCCGACGAGTTCGATGTAGAAATCAATGAAGGCGAGATAAAATGGGATACATTCCGTTCGGGTGGAGCCGGCGGACAAAATGTCAACAAAGTAGAATCGGGTGTTCGACTACGTTATGTCTGGAAAAACCCCATTACGGGAGTGAGTGAAGAAATTTTGATCGAATGTACCGAAACACGCGATCAGCCGAAGAACAAAGAACGTGCATTGACTCGTTTACGTTCTTTCATTTATGATAAAGAGCACCAGAAATACATTGATGACATAGCCAGTCGCCGTAAAACAATGGTTTCGACAGGCGATCGTTCTGCTAAAATCAGAACCTATAATTATCCGCAAGGCCGAATTACCGACCATCGGATCAATTATACGATTTATAATCTTTCAGCTTTTATGGATGGAGACATTCAGGATTGTATCGATCACCTGATTGTAGCAGAAAATGCGGAAAGGCTGAAAGAATCAGAATTATAACACATGCTAAAATTTACAACGATGAACAAACAACAATTATTCGAAAATATCAAAAGAAAGCAATCATTCTTATGTGTTGGACTGGATACTGACATCAAGAAAATCCCGCAACACTTATTGCAAGAAGAAGATCCGATCTTTGCATTCAACAAAGCTATTATTGATGCTACTGCCGATTATTGCGTGGCATACAAACCGAACATGGCTTTCTATGAAAGCATGGGTGTAAAAGGAATCATGGCTTTCGAGAAAACAGTTACATATCTCCGTGAGAATTATCCGGATCAATTCATCATTGCAGATGCAAAACGCGGTGACATCGGTAATACATCCGAAATGTATGCCCGTTCGTTTTTCGATCATATCAAGGTAGATGCCGTAACAGTTGCTCCTTATATGGGTGAGGACAGCGTTAAACCTTTCCTGATCTATCCGGAAGCGTGGGTTATTCTGTTGGCATTAACTTCTAATAAAGGTTCACATGACTTCCAGTTATTGGAAGACGCCAACGGAGAACGTCTGTTCGAAAAAGTACTGAAGAAATCTCAGGAATGGGCATCCGACGAACAGATGATGTATGTTGTCGGAGCAACACAGGGCAAAATGTTTCTCGATATCCGTAAACATGCCCCCAATCACTTCCTGCTTGTTCCGGGCGTAGGCGCACAAGGCGGAAGTTTGAAAGAAGTAGCCGAATATGGAATGAACAACCAATGCGGTTTGTTGGTTAATTCTTCAAGAGCGATCATTTATGTAGATAAAACAGAAAACTTTGCTGCAGCAGCTCGCGAAGCAGCCAAAGCTGTTCAACAGGAAATGGCCGGCTATTTAAAAGACAAAGGAATAATTTAATAATATAACGATATAAAGATGACAGGCAACATGCAACAAAAAGCCCGTTGCCTGCATCTTCCAAATGAATAAATGAATTGAATTAGTAATGGAGTTTTCAGCCCAACAAATTGCAGCCTTTCTAAACGGAACCGTCGAAGGTAATCCGGAAGTAACAGTGAAAAGCTTTTCGAAGATAGAAGAAGGAAAACCGGGGACATTGACCTTCCTGGCAAATCCGAAATATGAGCACTACATTTATAGCACAAAGGCAAGTATTGTTTTGGTGAATAACGACTTTATTCCAACAGAACAGATTCCTGCCACGTTGATCCGTGTGGAAAATGCCTATGCAGCATTGGCTATTTTGCTGAATATGGTAGAACAACACAAACAAAAACAACAGACAGGTATCGATTCATCTGCTTTTATCGCCCCAAGTGCTTCTGTCGGAGAAAATTGTTACATCGGTCATTTCGCCTATGTCGGTAAAAATACAACCATTGGTAAGAATTGCCGGATTTATCCTCAGGCATACATCGGAGATGATGTAACAATCGGTGATAATTGCATTATTTATCCTCATGTAACAATCTATGATGGCTGTGTGATCGGGAATAACAATATTCTGCATGCAGGTTCAGTCATCGGATCTGACGGATTTGGGTTTGCTCCCGAAGGTGACCTTTATAAAAAGATCCCTCAATTGGGAAATGTTGTTCTGGAAGATGATGTAGAGATTGGAGCCAATACCACAATCGACCGTGCCGTTATGGATTCAACCATCATTCATAAAGGTGTTAAATTAGACAACTTGGTACAAATAGCTCATAACGTAGAAGTTGGAGAAAACACCGTAATGGCTGCCCAAGTTGGTGTTGCCGGATCTACCAAGATTGGAAAACATTGTATGTTCGGAGGTCAGGTTGGGCTTGCCGGTCATATCAAGATTACAGACCATGTAAATTTCGGAGCACAGTCTGGTGTTATCAGTGACATCAAAGAGCCAACAACCGTTTTAGGTGCACCAGCTATTCAAGCCAAAGCATTTATGCGTTCGAGTGCAATCTTCAACCGATTGCCGGATATGTACCGGACCATGGGGCAGTTACAACGAGAAATAGCAGAATTAAAGAAATTAATAAATAAAGAATAAAGACTATGCAGAAGCAAAATACGCTGGCCGCAAGTTTCAGCTTGCAAGGTAAAGGACTACATTCCGGATTGAATATTGAGGTATCATTCAATCCTGCACCTGAGAACCATGGCTATAAGATCAAACGTGTTGATTTGCCCGAGCAGCCTGTTATTGATGCTGTGGCAGAAAACGTAATAAACACCCAACGTGGAACCGTTATCGGCAGAAAAGATATACAAATCAGTACGATCGAACATGCTATGGCAGCTCTGTATGCTATGGGTGTTGATAACTGCTTAATCGAAGTCAATGCTCCTGAGTTTCCTATCCTCGACGGCAGTGCCCGCCATTATGTGGAAGAGATACAGAAAGTAGGACTTCAGGAACAAAATGCAGCAAGGGATTATTATATCGTCAAGCACAAAGTTGAAGTAAAAGACGAAGAAACTGGTGCATCAATCATGTTGTTGCCCGATGATCATTTCTGTGTCAACACTTTGATTTCGTTCAACTCACCGGTATTGAACAATCAGTTCGCTACCATGAACGACGTAAAAGACTTCCCTACCGAAATTGCTGCTTCACGTACCTTCGTATTTGTACGGGAATTGGAAATGCTTCTGCAAAACAACTTGATCAAAGGAGGAGATTTAGACAATGCGATTGTTATTTACGACCAGAAAGTGTCACAAGAAGCATTGGATAAATTGGCAGACATGATGAATGTTCCCCACCAGAACATCCAGGAACTGGGATATATTAACAACGAACCGCTGGTATTCGACAACGAACCGGCTCGTCACAAGCTGCTGGATGTAATCGGAGACATTGCTTTGATTGGCAAACCGATCAAAGGCCGTGCCATTGCAACCCGCCCGGGACACAGCATCAACAACAAATTGGCGCGTATCATCCGTAAACAGATTAAATTAAACGATGTACAGGCTCCTATCTATGACCCGAATGCTGAACCGGTCATGGATATCAACCGTATCCGTGAACTGCTTCCTCACCGCTACCCGTTCTTACTGGTCGACAAAATCATTGAGTTGGGCAAGAATTATATCGTAGGTGTGAAAAACATAACAACCAACGAACCTTTCTTCCAGGGACATTTCCCACAGGAACCGGTTATGCCAGGAGTTTTGCAAGTAGAAGCCATGGCACAGACAGGAGGTTTGTTAGTTCTCAACACAGTAGATGAACCGGAACGTTACTCTACTTATTTCATGAAAATAGATGGTGTAAAATTCCGTCAGAAAGTAGTTCCGGGAGATACATTAATCTTACGTTTGGAATTACTGGCTCCGATCCGTCGTGGTATCTCTACAATGAAAGGATATGTCTTTGTGGGCGACAAACTGGTTAGCGAAGCTGAATTTATGGCTCAGATCATTAAAAACAAATAATTTATATTTTTCAAAATGAATATTTCACCATTAGCAGTAGTTGATCCGGAAGCGATAATTGGCGAAAACGTCCAAATTGATCCGTTTGCCATTATAGAAAAAGATGTTGTCATTGGTGATAACTGTCGTATATATTCTCATGCAGTTATCCTAAACGGAGCACGTATCGGTAATAATTGCCAAATTTTCCCAGGAGCTGTCATTGCCGGAATCCCACAAGATTTAAAGTTCAAGGGAGAAATTACTACTGCCGAAATCGGAAATAACACAACTATTCGCGAATGTGTAACAGTCAATAGAGGAACAGCCTCTAAGGGAAAAACGGTTGTTGGTAACAATTGCTTGATTATGGCTTATTCGCACGTAGCCCACGACTGTGTTATCAGAGATCATGTTATTATAGGTAATGCATCACAGATAGCAGGAGAAGTGGATATCGACGACTATGCAATCGTCAGCGGTGGTACATTGGTACATCAGTTCTCACGTATTTCCAAGCACGTCATGATTCAGGGCGGATCACGTATCGGAAAAGATATACCTCCTTATACACTGATCGGACGTGATCCGATCGTTTATTGCGGAATCAATATTGTAGGACTTCGCCGCAGAGGTTTTACCAATCAGCAAGTATATCTGATCCAAGATATCTATCGTACATTGTACACCCGCGGACTGAACAACTCGGATGCACTCAAAGCTATCGAGACAGAATACGAGCCCGGTGAAGAGCGTGATTTGATCCTCAACTTTATCAAATCTTCCAAACGAGGTATCGTTCGTGGTTCTATCGACGAAATGTAATTCATAAATAGTTGTATTCAAAAGTCCTGCCCAACAAGCAGGACTTTTTATTTATCACACCTATATTTCTTATTAAAAATTTACTATCTTTGAGCCAACATAAAAAACAAAACAACTATGGTATTTAGATTCCTACTTTTATCAGATGAGGTGGACGACTTCAAACGGGAGATTCAGATTGATTCAGAAGCAACGTTTCTGGATTTACATAATGCCATCTTAGATTCAGTTGGCTACACCAAAGACCAAATGGCTTCTTTTTTCATTTGTGAGGATGACTGGAGTAAAAAGACCGAAGTTACCTTGGTAGAAATGGACACATCTTCAGATGTTGACAACTACATCATGGAAGATACGCATTTGGACGAATTGCTCGAAGAAGAACACCAGAAGCTTCTCTATGTATTCGACTACATGACCGAAAGGGCGTTCTTCATGGAACTGAGAGAAATCATTACCAACAAGAACTTACAGGAAGCTGTATGTACAAAATCGAGAGGTGAAGCACCGGTACAAATCATGCCGATTGATGAATTTGACAGCAAAATGAATTCTTCTACAGATATAGGAGAAGACTTCTACGGCGATTCAGAATACGACATGGATGAACTCGACAGAAATGGTTTTGAAGGTCTGGACGACAGCATGATGGATAATCCGTATGATGACGACAGATATTAATTCGTCAATGAACGCATTAATTGTTTTACTTGGACCGACAGGAGTCGGAAAGACAGAATTAAGTCTTCGGATAGCTGAATATTTCAATGCTCCGATCATTTCATCCGACTCCCGTCAGGTCTATAAAGATTTACCAATCGGTACGGCAGCCCCAACTGCTGTACAAATGGCACGCGTCAGGCATTATCTAGTCGGGATGCTCGAACTCACCGATTACTACAGTGCCAGTCAGTTTGAAAGTGACGTGATGTCTCTCCTTCAACAATTATATCAGACAAATCCGGTAGCAGTTATGACAGGCGGCAGCATGATGTATATTGATGCCGTCATCAAAGGAATTGATGATATTCCCACCGTTTTACCTGAAATACGGGAAGCCGTATGGCAGGATTATGAGCAGAACGGTCTGGCTCCATTATTGGAAGAACTGAAAATGGCTGATCCGGTTCACTACGAGGAAGTAGACCGGAACAATTACAAACGGGTTATCCATGCCGTTGAGATTTGCCGGCAAACCGGACTTCCCTACTCTTCGTATCGCACCCGCCAGCATAAAGAACGACCGTTCCGGATTATCCAGATTGGATTGAAACGCGAACGGGAAGAACTGTGTGAACGTATTAACCAACGGGTCGACCAGATGATGGCCGACGGCTTATTGGAAGAAGCACGCCGCGTATATCCGTTCCGCCATCTGAACTCGCTGAATACGGTTGGTTACAAAGAACTTTTCCATTACTTGGACGGCGAATGGCCTCTTGATTTTGCCGTCGAAAAAATCAAACGTAACAGCCGGGTTTATGCCCGCAAGCAAATGACATGGTTTAAACGGAATCCGGATATTGTCTGGTTTCATCCAGATCAGGAAACCGAAATCATGGCATACATAAAATCTCAATTGGAAGGAAAAGAATAAATAGTTGTTGCATTTCTGCTTCTTCTCCTGCCCCATTCGTTATATTTATCCCTGAAATTAACGAGAATCATTTTCAATTCCCGTGAGTTTTGATTCGGATTCTCACGGGTTTCAACACGAGCTGTAACATATTTCTTTGTCAAGCAATTGACTTCATTTACCCTATCCGATATCAGAGCACGATTTAACCGAATTGTAACAACCCGGAAACAGTTTTGTAGCACATTTGAAAATAAAGTGTTACACCAACACAATACTTTTGCGCCGTAAAATAAAATAAAGCAATGAGACTATTGGTTGTTACATTCGCATGCATCATCTTAGCAGCTACAGAAGTAGGCGCCTCGGTTTACAAAGGAAAAGTAAAAGACGCCAAGACAGGAGAAGAACTCATCGGAGCTACCATCTTTATTAAGGAATATCCCAACATCGGCTCCACGACCGGCTTAGACGGTTCTTTCATCATCGACAATGTGCCGGAAAACAAAAACATTACGATTGTATGTAGTTACATCAGTTATAAAACAAGTGAAAAGGTGGTCAAAGCCTCTTCCAATGAACTCATCTTATTCAATCTGGATTCAGATACGCAGGTACTGAAAGACGTAACAGTGATCGCCCATAATCCGGGAAGAACGGAAGCCGGAGCCCGCGGCATCGAGAAGCAAGCCATGAACGTAGTCAACGTCATGAGTGCCAAAGCCATCGAACTGTCGCCCGATATCACGGTAGCCAATGTTATCCAACGTATGTCGGGAGTAACGATCGAACGTAACAGTAGTGGTGAAGGTCAGTATGCCATTCTGCGTGGTATGGACAAACGCTATAATTATACACTGATTAATGGTGTAAAGATTCCAAGTCCGGACAATAAGAACCGGTTTGTTCCACTGGATATCTTCCCTTCAGAAATGCTCGATCGGCTGGAAGTAACCAAATCATTAACAGCCAATATGGAAGGCGATGGCATTGGTGGTGCAGTCAATCTGATCATGAAAGATGCTCCTACCGAACGTCAGCTCACGGCCAATCTTTCTACAGGATATAATGCCATGTACTTCGGCCGCGATTTCCAGTCATTCAATTATGGTGCCATCCAGAAACAGTCTCCGTATGAAGCAATGGGAAAACCGGAAGACTATAAAGTAACCATGAACGACTTCACCACATCCAATCTGCACATGAAATGGAAGAAGCCGATGCCCGACATTACCGGAGGTTTCTCGTATGGCGACCGCTTCTTCGAGAATAAATTGGGTGTTATGCTGGCTGCCAGCTATCTGAATACCTACCGCGGTAAAGAAAGCCAGATTTATTACCAGCCGGGAACGACTCACAACGGTATCGAAGACCGTAACTACTCATCACAACAGACACGTATCGGTGCACACGCCAAATTCGACTATCATATCAATCCGAATCATAAACTGACCTGGTATAACGGATATATGGATATGCGGGAAGCCGAAGTACGCGACGTAGAAGATGAAAAGGAACGGGCCATCCGTATGAAATGGAACCGCCAGTACATTATCAATTCTACCCTGAAAGGTGAGCATCTCTTCCTGGAAGACGGAGTCCTGAAACTGAACTGGTCGGCTGTAGTATCAAAGGCCTTCAGTGAGACACCCGATAATGCCGAGATCTATATGTTAAGTTCGCACATCCAGACTTCAGGTGCTGCGATCCGCCGGTGGGAGCACAACTCCGACAAAGATAAAGCCGGATACATCGATTTATCTTATAAGCTGAAGCTCGACAACGGTTCTGCATTCGATTTCTCTGCCGGAGGTATGTATCGCGATAAAAAGCGTGACAGCTTCTTCAATGAATATACATTCGATTCGGCTACCGGCTCTAAAGATCCACAATACATCAACCAGGATTGGTATAACTTCGACGAGATACAGTTTACTCCGCGTAAATATGGTAATATCGGAGACCCGTTGAACTATGATGCGACCGAAAGAATCGGTGCCGGATACGGTATGGCAAAATATACCTGGAACAAGTGGGAATTTATCGGAGGTGTCCGTGTGGAACATACCGATCAAGGTTATGTCCTGAAGTTTGCCCGCGATGTTGATCCGGAAGGCAACCAGAAATATACAGATGTGTTGCCCAGCTTCCATGCCAAATACAATGTGCACAAGAACGCCAACCTGCGTTTCTCGTATGCCCGCTCCATCAATCGTCCGAGTTTCTTCGAGATTGTTCCGTACAGCATCATTAACGAGGACTACAAAGAAAAAGGTAATCCGGACCTGAAACATACCGTAGCCGACAACATCGACCTGCGTTATGAGTTTTTCCCAAAATCATCTGAACAATTCATGGTAGGTTTGTTCTATAAGAAACTCAATGACCCGATCGAATATGGTTTGCTGAACGAAGGTCAGGATACATACTACAAACCGATGAACTTCGGTGATGCTACTAATCTGGGTGTTGAAATCGACATTATGAAGTACTTCAATTGGTTCGGCGTGAAAGCCAATTATACTTACACGCACTCTGAAGTAACCACCGACAAACGAACCATGAATGGCTCGGAAGTAACCTCAGTCAAGCAAAGCCGTCCGTTGTTCGGCCAGGCTGCTCATGTGGCGAATTTGTCACTCTTGTTCAAAGAGACTAAATACCAATGGGAAGGTCAGTTGGCTTTCAGTTACACCGGAAAACGGTTGAGCGATATTTCCAACTGGTATAACGACGACATCTGGGAAGCCGGCTATTCACAATTGGACGCATCGGTTGAGAAAAGCTTTAAGAATGGCATCAGTATCTTTGCCAAGGCTTCCAACCTGCTGGATATACCATTGCTCCGTTTCATCCAAAACGGACCGCATACAGACAGCGTCGAGTCTGAACGCCATGACGGAAACGTGATCGAACGGAAAGAATGGCACGGACAGTCGTTTATGCTTGGTATCAGATTCAAACTTTAAGAACGAAAGAAAATAATAACAACAATTAATTATCTACAATCATGAAATGGAATGCTTATTTGATTAGCGCTGCTATCGCTTCAATGACTTTAGTAGCTTGTAGTGAAGACGACCCAGTGAATCCGGACAACAATAACCCGGATACCGAAGAACCGGATACCGAAAATCCTGCAGATGAAACGGTAGAAGGTAATGTTTCTGGTGTATGGGAAGCTAACAGCGTGATAAAAGTCTCCGGACACATCGTCGTGCCTGAAGGCGAAAGCCTGACAATCGAAGAAGGTGTACAAGTAATCTTCGACGATGCAGGTGTAGGTGCCAATCATGCCCCAATCGAATTTACAGTTGACGGAAACTTATATTGCGAAGGAACAGCTGAAAATCCGGTTCGCCTGACAGTGGCTGAAGAAGACCGTACCGAAGCCAATACATTCGCTGGTTTATGGGGTGGTATCGTTGCATCCAATACGTGTGCTGAAATGTTGATCGATCATACGATCATCGAATATACAGGCGGACAAGTTATCGAAGGTTCTCCAGCTGCAACCAATGGTGTTTATACCGCAGGTGATGATGCTTATCCACAGATCACGACCAACAACATCAACGGAAAATATGTCATCACCAACTCTATCATCCGCAACGGTTGGTCTGATGGTATCTATCTGATGGGCGGACAAGCTATCATTGCCAACAACATCTTTGCAGCCAATGGATATGACGGAGCTGAAGCAGTCAATGTAAAAGCTGGTTGCCAGGTAGACGTTGCCAACAACATTATGTTCAGTCCGAATACAAATGGCTTGAAACTGTCAAGTTCTGGTCAGAGTGAAAATCGTGGCCAGGCTAAAATCCAGGCTTACAACAACACCATCATCAATGCCGGCTGGCGTCGTGACGGCGAAAAAGGTGGTTGTATCTACGTTGAGAAGAATGCGTTGGCCAATGTATTCAACAATCTGATCGTCAACTGTAAGTTCCGTGCCATGACTCCGAGCTTCAATATTCCGAATGATCCGGAAGAAGGATATGCTGATGCATCTGTAATTGATTACAACTTCTATGCTTCTGGCAGCCAGAAGAGCGACATTATCTTCGAAGAAGAAAGTGGTGTTGCGTATGCCTGGGCCGGTTATAACTACGAACACGAAGATTACAACCAGGGTGTAGTAGATGCAAACAGTGTGATTGCTACGGAAGATGATCTGAAAGATCCGCAGTTCGTTAACTTCGATATCAATCAGGTGGCTCTGACTAGTTACAGCTATGATTCAGCCTGGGATTTCCATGTCAACGCCGGCTCTCCGGTCTTGAGCGGAGCTTATGCAGGCAGTGATGCGTTTGCTACTCCTTTGTTTGGTAGCAACGGACTGAATGTAAATGGAAAGAGTTATACATCTCCAGCCGTTCAAGCTCAGTTCGGAGCTTTCGGTGCCAACTAATTAAACAGAAAACAAGATGAACAGAAGAACTTACTTACAAGCATTGACAGCTCTTTTCGCCACCACTGCCCTGGGAAGTTGTTCCCAAGGGTCGGTGGACCGGAAAGAAGAAAAACTTTCAGACAAGGCTGATAAAGCCGCTACCCTATTACCCGGCAACGCTTCTTTTGATGTCCCGAATATCCCGGAAGACAATCTCAACTTCTATCTGGTGAGCGACTTGGGGCGAAACGGATATTACGAACAGAAGCCGATTGCCGAGCTGATGGGTAACCTGGCCGAGAAGATTGACCTGGAATTCGTCGTAGCAGCCGGTGATACACACCACTTCAACGGAGTGGCCAGCACGCAGGATCCGCTTTGGATGACCAACTATGAGTTGATCTACAGTCATCCGGAACTGATGCTCGACTGGTTTGCGATCAACGGAAATCACGAATACCGTGGCAATACCCAGGCTGTGCAGGATTACAGCAAGGTCAGCCGCCGCTGGATTGCTCCGGCACGTTATTACAGCAAAGTGTTCGAGGCTGGCGAAAACGAATCGTTAGAGATATTCTTCATCGATACACCGCCTCTTATCGAGAAATATCGGAAGAATACAGAGAAATATGCCGATGCCGGCAAACAGAGTATTGACGATCAGCTCAAGTGGCTGGATAAAGCGCTGGCTGCGTCCAAAGCTAAATGGAAACTGGTTGTAGGTCATCATCCGATCTTTGCCGATACAAGCAAATCGGATACCGAGCGCAAGGATATGCAAGATCGTGTCAAACCGTTGCTCGAGAAGTATGGTGTCGATATGTACTTGTGCGGACACATCCATAATTTCCAGCACATCAAACGGGCCGACAGCCAGGTTGAATATCTTGTCAACAGTTCCGGCTCGTTAGCACGCAAGGGGAATCAAACTGAGGGTACACAATTCTGCAGCCCGGAAGCTGGTTTCACTCTCTTCTCGCTCAACGACAACGAACTGACCTTCTTCCTCTATAACAGTAAAGGAAAAATCCTCTATCAGCATAGCCTGAAGAAATAAATCTACCAGGCAAAGGGCGTAGCGAAAATAAACTCGTTACGCCCTTGTTGTTTGTACTTCTTTCTACTGACCGTCCGCTCCTATCTTAGCTTAATCTGTTCACCTGTCTTCCAACCGGAGATACAAACACGCTGCTTTTTCTATCCGGCGAAAAGCAAGCCCGAAAAAAATTGTTACCTTTGCCGGCAAAACCAATAAAGAGATATGGAACCTTCAAAAGTTTATTTTACCAATCTGAGAACAACACCGTCTAGTAACTTGCTCGACAAGATGGAACGTGTTGTTAAGCGTGCCGGCATTGCAGGCATCGACTTTCAGAAACAGTTTGTAGCGATTAAAATTCATTTTGGCGAACCGGGCAACCTGGCTTATATCCGCCCGAACTACGCTGCACGTATGGCGAATATCATCCGCGAGTTGGGCGGAAAACCGTTCCTGACCGATTGCAATACACTCTATTCTGGCCGTCGTGCCAACGCTGTGGATCACCTGAAAAGCGCGATGGAAAACGGATTCAACCCGATTTCTGCCCAATGTGATGTCATCATCGCCGACGGACTGAAAGGTACTGAATGCCGCGAGATCGAAATCAACGGCGAATATTGCAAGGCGCCTAAAATCGGTTCGGCCATTGCCGATGCCGACGTCATCATCACGATGAATCACTTCAAAGGACACGAACAGACGGGCTTTGGCGGCGCGTTGAAGAACCTGGGTATGGGTTGCGCCAGTGTAGCCGGCAAGCTGGAACTGCACGGAGCTTCTCAACCGAAAATAGACCGTGACCACTGCAAAGGCTGTAATATCTGCGTTAAACATTGTCGCCACGAAGCCATCCACCTCGACGAGAACCGCAAGGCTGTCATCGACTATAACAAGTGTGTGGGTTGCGGACAGTGTGTGGCTCTTTGCCAATACGACGGTGCTGTACTGGCTTCTTGGGATACATCCGAGAACCTGAACTGCAAAATCGCAGAATACACCAAGGCTGTGTTGCTCGACAAACCGCACTTCCACATCAGCTTCATCATGAATGTATCACCGGAATGCGACTGCTGGAATCACAATGATGCAGCCATCGTACCTGATTTGGGTATTGCCGCTTCGTTCGATCCCGTAGCTCTCGACAAGGCTTGTGCCGACCTGGTCATCAATGCACCCGACCTTGCAAACAGACAACTGCTTGTCGAAGAAACATCCGCACGAACATTTGGAAGGAGCCGACAAGTTCCACATCATCCATCCAGATACAAACTGGCAGGCAGGTCTGGAACATGCCGAGAAGATCGGTATCGGAACTCAGGAATATGAATTGATAACCGTATAATTAAACATCACTCCTATGACAAACGAAACCATCTGTGCCATCTCGACGGCTCCCGGTGTGGGAGGCATTGCCGTCATCCGTATCTCCGGAAAGGAAGCCATTTCGCTTTGCGACCGGATCTTTCAACCCCGGAAGGCAGGAAAATCGCTCGCACTGCAGCCGGCCTATTCGCTCACCTACGGAAGCATTGTAGAAAAGGGTGAGGCTGTCGATGATGTCATGATGGCTTTGTTTCGTGCCCCACATTCATTCACCGGCGAAGACACGGTCGAAATCACGTGTCACGGTTCAGTATATATCCAGCAACGTATCTTGCAACTGCTGGTTGCTACGGGTTGCCGCCTGGCAAAGCCGGGAGAATTCACACAACGGGCATTCATGAACGGGAAAATGGACCTGAGTCAGGCCGAAGCCGTAGCCGATCTGATTGCCTCCACATCAGCTGGTCAGCACCGGCTCGCCCTGAGTCAGATGCGCGGCGGATTCAGTCAGGAATTAAAAGAACTGCGTGCCAAACTCCTGCACATAACTTCACTGATGGAACTCGAACTTGATTTCGCTGATCACGAAGAGCTGGAATTTGCCGACCGGTCCGAGCTGAAAGAACTTGCCGTACAAATCGAGCAGGTCATTTCACACCTTGTCCATTCGTTCAAAGTGGGGAATGCCATCAAGAACGGTATTCCTGTCGCCATCATCGGTGAGACCAATGCCGGAAAGTCAACGCTGCTCAATGCCCTGCTGAACGAAGAAAAGGCCATTGTTAGCGACATTCACGGAACCACACGCGACGTGATTGAAGACACGATGTACATCCAGGGACTACAATTCCGCTTTATCGACACCGCTGGTATCCGTGATACACACGACACCATCGAAAACCTGGGAATCGAACGCACCTTCCAGAAACTGGAACAGGCAGACATTGTTCTTTGGGTTATTGATTTATCGGAAGCTTCACAGCAAATCACCCAGTTATCCGGAAAGATCCTGCCATTATGCCAAGACAAGCAGCTCATTCTGGTACTCAACAAATCAGACATGGCAGAAAACATTCCGATTGATCTGTCAGGCTTCCCGAAGCAGACAAAGACCATCCCGATATCGGCCAAACAAAAGCAAGGAATCAATGAGCTCCAATCCATGCTTGTCGAATCGGCTCAAATTCCGGCACTCTCACAAAACGATGTTGTGGTCAGCAACGTGCGGCACTACGAAGCGCTCAGCCATGCATTGGATGCCATCCATCGCGTACAAGACGGATTAAACAACGATCTCTCAGGAGACTTTATCTCTCAAGATCTTCGAGAATGTATTTTCCACCTCTCCGACATCGTAGGTGATGTCACAACAGATGAAGTATTAGGAAATATATTCAAGCACTTTTGTGTGGGGAAATAGCCAACAAATAACGACACAGTTTTATTATAAAAGCACTCTTCTCAGAGTGCTTTTTTATCATCAAACCGATTAGACGGGTAGAACGCCACCCACCAAACGATTTACTTCCAGCTACAATCATTGACATACTATTTTTCATGATACGTATAAAATATGTGTTTCATTATTCCGTTGGTTATTCTCAAAGGTACAAAAATATTATAGAAGTAAAATAGGTTTTGGTATTTATTTTCAAATCATTATTTAATGGAAAACATCAAGTAAACTCCTACTTATCTAACTACTATTTCTTATTTATATCTTATTTTTTATTTGATTCACCAATGTGAATTAATTAATTCATAAATATGATTCAATTAATTTACCAATATGAATTGATTGCATCACATTAGTGAATCAAATAATATATAACTATTTTTTCAAGAGTTTTATATGAGGTTTACATTAATTCCCAGCTGTTTTTCAACAGATTAGATTCTTGCATATTTATTTGCAAATCACAAGTGTATAGGTTTATTTTTGTCTCAAAACAAAAAATAAGCAAATATGAAAACACAGCAAATGAATGTAAGAGACTATTGGAATCAATGGTCTGCATGGATCAGAAAAATATGTTTTGGCAAGATGGATAAAGCGGTAAAACAGAAGACTCCTCTATCGTCCAGTCGAAATGAAAATCCGGATGAAATATTATTCTCATTGGAAACTTTTCTGACTGAAAATTATGAGTTCCGTTATAATCAGTTGAAAGACTGTACTGAATTTCGCAAACGGAATACACACGATGATTTTATCCGTATCGAGCAACGGGGAATGAATACCTTGTGTCTGGAAGCCAAGAAACAAGGGATCAACTGTTGGGATCGGGATGTCAGCCGTTTTGTCTATTCCTTTCAAATTCCTTCCTATCACCCGTTTCTGGATTATATGAAACATTTACCCCAATGGGATGGTCAGGACAGAGTAACCGGTCTGGCAAAAAGGATTTCGAACGATAGGCTTTGGATACAAGGCTTCCGATTATGGATGTTGGGAATGGCGGCACAATGGACAGGGAAAGAAATGATCCATGCCAATGCGCTGGTTCCCTTATTAATCAGCCGTCAACAAGGATTACAAAAGTCTACCTTCTGTAAACTTTTGGTACCAAACGAACTACAGGCTTATTATACCGACAGTTTTGATTTGGCTTCACCGGCAGCAGCCGAACAAAAACTAGCGTTGTTTGGATTAATCAACTTGGATGAATTCGACAAAATATCGGAGAAAAAGATGCCACTGCTGAAGAACCTATTACAGATGTCACACTTGAATATCCGTAAATCCCATCAGTCAAACTATTCTTCGTTGCCGCGCGTGGCTTCCTTTATCGGGACTTCCAATCAGAAAGAACTACTGACTGACCCAACCGGGAGCCGCCGTTTCTTGTGTATAGAAGTGAGTGAAGAAATAGACTCATCATCCATTAATCACGCCCAGCTATATGCTCAACTGAAAACGCTGCTGGAGCAAGGCGAACGATATTGGATGAACAAGGAAGAAGAAGCTGCCTGGAAAAAAGTCAACCAATCATTTTATCGGATTTCTGCCGAAGAAGATGTCTTCAACCGCTATTATCACAAACCTCTTCCCTGCGAATCCATCGAAACATATTCTGCAGCAGAAATTTATCGCCGACTGAAACAGAAAAGTCCGGAGTCAATGCGCAACGTATCCGTCCAACGTCTGGCACAAACCTTATCGGCCATCGGTATAGAACGCATCCATACCCGTTATGGCAATTTATATCGGGTGGTTTCACACCCTTCACAGTAATTTGCTGAATACTACTCATATAGGGGAGTGTGTGAACCCTGGTTAGGAATTTGGAATATGGGGGAAAGGGAAATATTAGAACGTAAATTCTCCACAAAGAAATTTCTATTATTCTTCTTTGTGGAGAATTTATAAATAAAACGAATACGTTAATCCTATTTTTTATTTGCTTCAAACAACGCTTCAATATTCTCCGGTTTGATATCCGGTAAAACCGCTTCATGACTTGGCGATAATATCAGTCCCGTTGGAAAAACAGATTTCAAATGTTTGACTGATTCCATTACTTCTTCCGGAGATCCGTTGACCAATAGCTGTTGAGCATCAACGCCTCCGAAAAAAGCACCTCTGTCACCATAAGTGTTTTTCAGTTTTTCAGGTTCCATATCTGTGGCCAAGGCTTGAATGGGATGAACAACATCTATGCCCATATCAAATAAATCTCCAATAACAGGATAAATGGCACCACAAGAATGATGAACAACTTTCAACCCATAACTTTTTGCTTGATCCACTAACTTTTTAGTTCCAGGAAAAATGAACTGACGCAAATCATCCGGTGAAACAAGTAAAGATCTTTGGCTTCCGAAATCGTTTCCAATCAACACAGCATCCAAATATCCTTTTGTCGCTTCATAAAAGATTTCATTTACACGCAAATAAAAATCCGTAATCCGATCTATCACGGCTTGAAACATCTCAGGAAAAGCCATCATTGTAATCAGCGCATTTTCCATACCAAAGGCGGCACATGCATCTTGAAAATGGACAGACCACATGATCCCCATGCGGGCATACTCCGGAGAAATAGCCTTTGCCCTACGCAACGATTCCTCCCTATCAACCATCTTATCCGGATCTGGCCAAGGGAATTTATCTATATAGGCAGGGTCCGTTATATCTTCAAAAAAGCCGGGGGCTGTTAATGTTCTTTCATCCTGTGAACCCGATTCCACGCAATGATCCTTACGAAAATTCAAGGCACAACCAATATCGTTATAAGGAGGATTATTAAATGGGACCAAGACAGGATACACATCATCATCCAATTTCTGTTTCAGCTCATTGACATCCGAAACATGGAAATAATCAAATAAACCTGGCAATGCAGCAGGGACCGGCAAGCCTAACCAGCTTGCCGGACGATCTACAGGTTTACGTTCTATGGTTGCATAAAATCGTTCTCTATGTGTCATCGTCATTTATTATATTGTAAATATAAAACTTTTCCCTTTTTCTATCATAACCTCTTTTACCTGATTTTGATAACGAATCTTGATGGTTTTCGACTCAGAGATCTTATCAGCAGTTATTATAGCTTTGTCCAACTTTCCTTCAGACCAATATATATCAATCTGATAACCTCCTCTAGCTCGTAACCCGGTTACATGCCCTGTCGGATATTTTGTTGGCAACGCAGGTAACAAATCTATTTCTCCGGCATGGCTTTGCAACAACATTTCTGCTACAGATGCCGTTATCCCTAAATTTCCATCTATTTCCCAATATCCAGTAAAATTACAAGTAAAATTAGGATTCAGGGCCTTCATAAAATGACGGTCTATCACCCGTTGTGTACTATCTCCTTCTGCCATACGTGCCCAAAAGTTAGCCGGGAAAGCACCAGTCCAACTACCACTGTTATAAGAATAGCCCGGTTTTCTGTATTCTAAAGTCTTCCTAAAGGCCTGGGCCAACTCAGGGGTTCCTCGCAACGTTATCAAATCACTGGCAACAAATCCCCAGCCATGTGCTACCTGTCCACTGTTGGGATTAGAGGCACTCCAGTCATCATTCCATTCCTGTAAACGGCCTGTACGAGGACTGATTTTCATGGGAGCTAATTTAGCATATTTTTCTTGGATTTCATGCTTGAAATTCTCGTCTTCTCCTAGAATATCTATTGTCGCCATCGTATTTTTAAACAATGAACGGATCACTTGCATATCTTGTGCAGCTCCCATACAAGCCCAGCCAACTTCTCCATTGGGCTTCACATAAGTATTTTCAAATGATTCTGATGGATTGGTAACCCAATAACCATCCTTATCCTTCTGGAGATTATCCAGATAAAACTGAACTGCACCTTTCAGAATCGGATAATATGCTCTTAAAAATTCCTTATCCTGTGTAAACTGATAATGTTCCCAAATATGTTGACATAACCATGCACCACCAATTTGGTAAATTGCCCACAAACCAGTTCCACCAACCGGCCATGTTGTCCGCCAAATATCGATATTGTGATGGGCAATCCATCCTCGGCAATTATACAAATTTCTAGCAGTTTTACTCCCATCTACCGTTATTTCCCGAATCATATCCATCAACGGTAAATGACATTCTGATAAATTAGCCGTTTCAACCGGCCAATAATTTATCTGAGCATTACAATTAATGGTCCAATTGGCACTCCAGGCAGGTTGCATGTCTTTATTCCAGATCCCTTGCAAATTGGCCGGTTGAGAACCTGGACGAGAAGATGCTATTAACAGATAACGACCAAACTGGAAATAAAGAGCCGTCAAAGCAGGATCCGTTCCCGGCTTATATTGCTTAATACGTTCATCCAAAGATAATGAATCGGCGGGAGAAGAACCTAAATCAAGACTTACACGACCAAACAGTTCTTTATAGTCTGCTTCATGACGTTCCAATAATTGCTGATAGTCATATTTGCCCGCTTGATCCAGATATTTATCACAAAGCTTCTTCTCATTCTTACCTTCCGTATTAGGATTCTTATCAAAGCCATTGTAACTAGTAGCAGCGACATAAACTAATACGACAGAAGAAGCATCTTCCAATTTCAATTTATCGGTATCAGTTGTTACATGCCCATCTGTCTGTAAAATTTCCAATCGCCCTTCAAAACGCATGCCATGTCCATCTGCGTAAACAGGGTCATGCTTTCCCTGATAGTGAGGTTCTGCATGTTTCGGAGCAGTACCTGTAATGGACAAAGTACGATCATTTACAACTTGAACCTGATGCTTTATTTGACTTTCTAGCATTAAGTCCATTTCCAAAGAGGCCTTTTTGTCTGAAGCCAATTTGACAACAATAGCTTGATCCGGATAAGAAGCAAATATCTCTCTCGTATAAGTTACATCGCCCTGCTTATAACGAACTGTTACAACTCCTCGATTTAAGTCCAGAACCCGGCTATAATCAGCATAATCTTCCTCTTCCATCTTTAATACGATATCAGCCAATGGCATATAACATTCATTCCAAGGTCCCAACATCGTTTTATCAATCAATTCCTGTGCTTCCAGATTTTTCTCATCCAACAATAACTGCCTTATTTGAGGTAAATATTGAGCAGCAGAAGGATTCTGAACATCACGAGGTTCTCCAGACCAGAACGTATCATCATTGGTTTGAATCCTTTCTTCTGAAACCCCACCAAAAACCATTCCACCCAAACGTCCATTTCCTATTGGAATTGCTTCTTCCCAAACCTTTGCCGGTTTATTAAAATATAATTCTAATGATTTAGGCTCTTGCTTATTTTCTAAAGTGCAAGAAGGAAATAAGTAACAAACACCTAACAATAAATAAGTTATCGAATTACCTTTCATTTTCTTATTATTTTTCAGATTGAAAAACTAAAACAGAATAAATCCAAACATCCACAAACTACCTATACTAATCTAGATTAACAGACTTTGAGGTAATAGTATTGTTTAGACATAGTATTTTAATCTTTTAAAGTCTATAATATTAAATCTAATTCTCAAAGCAATTTAATTGATTAAAATCTTTTTCCCTTTCTGAGTTGGGATCACTAATATTTCGCCTTCACGGGTTACATTGCCTTGGTTGCCTGTTACCGAAGGTTCTGCGGTTTGCATAGAGGCTGGTAACGCAATCCGGCAGGTTCCTCCCTGCTCGGGATATATCGTAATTTGCTGTACCTTATCTCCTTTTTGTTCGGCAGATACCAGGAAGGCGCCCATGGCACGCAGATTCTGGAAAGAGATGTCTTGCCAAGATGCCGGAACAGCCGGGAAAATCCGAATGATACCGGTATGACTTTGCATCAGCATTTCCTGGATTCCGGCCGCAAAGGCGAAGTTTCCTTCGAGCGTAAACGGGCGGTAGGTGAACTTGGACTTACCACTCTTCGTCTGGTCGCCATTAGCATGGAATGTATTGGGCAGGCAGAAACATTCGGCAAAGGTTTTCAGTTCCCGGGCGGCTCCTTCGCCATCGAAAGCGCGGGCTTTCATGTTTCCGAACCAGCTGTAGGAATAACCGCACCAATAATCCGGACCCACATCCTGCAAGCGTTTGATGGTCGCGTTGATAATCCGTTGGGATTCTTCTCCCTGACTGTAATCGAGCAGACCCAACGGATGGATCGACATGGCGTGTGAGAAGTGACGATGTGAATCTTTGTACGGGAAACCTTTGGCGAAAGTCAACGAACCTTCTTCGTCCACATCAAATGCTGGTAACTGTTCTCCTACTTCTTTCCAGTGGGCAGCTTCCTCGTTCAACTGCAAGGCCGTAGCCATTTCAGAAGCAGCCTTAAAGGCAAACTTCATCAAGGACAGATCGTAGTTCGTCATATCCTTGAACCAGGCCTGTATACTGTTGTCGAAGATTTCCGGACTTGAACTGATCGGCAGGCGGCGAACGCCTTGTTTATCCACCGAAGAAACCTGTTCGAGGAAGGTTGCTACATCCTTCGTAAACGGATAAGCCCGTTCTTTCAGGAAGACGGGATCAGCCGAGAACTTCCAGTGCAGGTAGAAATGCTGGGATAACCACGCACTCACCGTCGGAGACATGGAATATTGAATCCAGCCGCCCATCGGTTCTCCGGTCAGTGTGCATACACCCGGAATGTTCATTCCCTCACATTCGAAGTATTGCTTCGTATATTTCTTATAAACCTCCCGTTGGTTCCAGAGAGTATTCAGATAACCCATCTCTTCCTGCAAATGGTTTCCCATATAGGCCGGCCAATAGCTTAACTGGGTATTCAGGTCGTGATGATAATCGCCCTTCCAAGGTGGGAGTTTCCCATTATCGGCTGTCCAAACTGCCTGAAGAGAGATCGGAGAAGAATTCTCGCGGGAAGCCGAACCAAACTTGTACATTTCATTGTCGTATTGCTTTTGCAGGACCGGATCAGGGATGGAGATGGAAGATGCTTTCCAATACGTATTCCAATAATCCATATGGGACTGATAGTCTGATGCAACACCACGTTCCAATGCTTGTAAGGTCTCATCCGAAGCCTTATCCGGAGATAAAGACGAAGAAACACTCCAGACACCGTACAGTTTCTTACCACTTTGCTTCCAGCGTACGTTTACATCATAGTAGAATCCGCCCCAACCCGGTTGATGATAGGTGATTTCCTGCTCATTGGCCTGTACCGATCCTTGTTCATATCCCAGGCGACGCAAATCTAATCCTTCTACGGGACCGTTATCTCCCGCATCGCCCGGTTTATTGTATTGCGGAGTAATCAGACTGGGCTGGATGGTTTCCGGCAGGTTCTCGAAGACAAACCAGCCCACCGGTTCCGTGGCATGGACGAAAGTCTTCAAGGTGATGCCATTGTCCCAACGGGCTTCGCATAAAGCGTTGTTCAGATACAGATGTACATCACACGGTTCTCCCAGTTTTCCCAAAGGAAACTCAAGGGCGGCTCCCGGAATCTTCGAAGGAGCAGGAAGCTGGTCGTAAGGCCAGTCGTATTTCTTCTGAACCGGCAGGTAATCGCCTTTTTGTACCTGACTGTATACCCAAGAGAAACGGTTGTTCGGTCCGGATATACTATCCATCGGACGAAGATCCCAAAGATCCGTACGATCCAGAGAGAAACGCAGTGCCGAATCCCGTTGCCAAACCAAGGCTCCGACGGTTGCATTCCCTAAAGGAATTCCTTCATCCCAGCTTTTAGCCAATTGTCCGAACTGCAAATCGCTTGCCGACGGACTTTCTTCCCAATCCATCTTCTCTTGGCAGGAACACAGTATTCCGGCAACCGGAATCATCCAAAGAAGATGACGTGTCAATTGTGTTTTCATTTTATCGATTTTAAAATATAATTAAAAAACACGGATTTAACGATTATAATACAATTCATCAAATCCGTGTTTTAATAGAATTAACTTATACAAAGGTAAAATTACTACTCGATAAACAACTAAAATTCAAATAGCTATTTAATAACCAGACTTCTGATCTAAATTCGGATTAATATCCATTTCACTTTGTGGGAAAGGCCATACATAATACCGATCTTCAAAATGACAAGGGCCACCTGGAGTAACCAAATTATTCATTACATCCTTAGCGATTTTCCAACGGATCAAATCAAAATGTCTCAATCCTTCAAATGCCAATTCTCTTCTTCGTTCCTTACGAAGCTCATCTCTTGTAACAGAAGAGACTGTTTCCAATCCTGCTCGTTCACGGATACTATTAAAGGCTTGAACAGCCAAAGGATCTGTCGTAACTCCATTATTTTGTTCAAGCATTGCTTCCACATACATCAGAAGAACATCTGCATATCTTAAAACGATAATGTTATTATCCGTTCTAAAATCGTAAGCACTATTTGAATAGATTGCCTTATCATTTTTATCAAAATGTTTTAATAAAATATATCCAGTCAAAGTTGTTTGCTCTATTTCAACTTGCTCACCAAATGGATTTGTCCATTTCTTTTCTCCCTCTCCTGCATATACATACCATGATTTGGCTCGTTTATCCTTTTCTAAATCATACACATCAATCAAATCTTGTGTTGGGGTTAATGCACTCCAATAATAAAACTCCATTTCTGCATTATGACGATAATCCGGATTCATATAATTAATGGAAAATATAATTTCCGGATTATTGGCCTGCCCTTCTCGTTTTATAAAAATAGACTCATAAGTATCAGCTAATTTATTATTCCCTGCATTAATGATACCTTTTGTTTCATTTTCTACAGTTTTCCAATCCCCCCTAAATAAAGCGACACGAGCCTTCAATGCTTTTGCTGATGCCTTCACTGCATGTCCACTTGTATAAGCTACATCTTCCAAATTTTCAATAGCAAAATCAAGATCCTCATTTATAAAAGTATACACATCTTCTGCCGGACTCTGTTTTACTTTATAATCTTCTATCGTATCCAGTAACTCTTTATATAAAGGAATATCTCCATAATGCATTACTAAATTGAAATAACAATAGGCTCTCAGAAAACGAACTTCAGCTTCATATTTATTAGCATCAGAATCAGAAGTAAAAATAGACTCCTTCACCTGATAAAAATTCTTCAAGAATACATTACAAGCTGAAATACCCGTATAAGAACCAGCATACACATCACTCACTGGACCTCCTGTCGTCGGTTCAATATAACCTTGCTGCATATTGAAAAAAACACTTTGACTTGGATGCTTGCAATAAGCATTATCTGTTAAACCCTCTAACCAATACATATTCCAATCCATATATCCATTTTTCATTTTGGAATACACACCTGTTAATCCCATTTCAATATCCCTTTCTGATTTCCAGAAATTATCAGGACCTAATTGATCCTGAGGGAATAAATCCATCTCGTGACAAGAGGTCAAATATAAAGACCCTAATAACACAAGAGCTAAATTAAATAACTTATTTATTTTCATACTAATAATCATTTAAAACCGTAAATTAACACCTAAAGAATACGTTTTTGCTTGTGGATATTGAACATGCCAACCATCACCACCTCTTTCCGGGTCATAATCCGGATATTCTGTAAATGTAAATAAATTTTCTCCAGAGAAATAGACCCTTAAAAATTCAATTCCTATCTTATTCAAATAGCGCTTAGGAACATTATATCCAAATTGTAGATTCTTCAATCGCAAATAAGATGCGTCTTTTAAATTATAAGTAGATCTCGTATTACACATAGGAGCATATCCCCATGCATACAGAGCAGGTACATCTGTATCTGTATTCTCTGGAGTCCACGCATCCAAAAATTTCTTACTAGGAGGCGCTCCTTGAGAAAATGGATCTTCACCAAAGAAGTTTGTCCAAATCTTCCGCCCTTCAACACCTTGGAAGAATAAGGACAAGTCAAAATCTTTATATCCAAAATTCAGATTAAAAGAATACAGCATCTTAGGATAAACACCTTCCACCATCGTTCGGTCTTCGCTATTGATCACACCATCTCCATTCAAATCCTTGAATTTAATATCTCCAGGTTGTGGATTATTTGGATGCTTAGGGGAATTAGCGATATCTTCTTCTGATTGGAATATTCCATCCCAAATATAAAGATAATGCTCTCCATATGGTTTTCCTTCTTCATATATATAGCTTCCATAAGAAGGAGCCATTAATTGAAGCACTTCATTCTTATTAAAAGAGGCCATAAAACTTGCTCCATACGTAAAATCTCCAATTCTGTTTTGATGTCCAACTTCGAACTCAACACCTCGATTTTGTAATTTTCCATAATTAACCGTTGGAGCTGACATTCCAACACTTGCTGGAATAGGAGCCTGTGACAATATACCATCAGTAACCTTATTATACCAGTCAAACGTCAAACTGAATAAACCATTTGCTAAATTAGCTTCCAAACCTATATCCGTTGCTGTTGTTGTTTCCCATTTCAAATCTTTGTTCTTCAATGCATTTTGTACAACACCTTGAGCAACTTCATTGTCAAATATATAAGAAGCTGTTTGATATACATCCTGATATGGATAATTACCAATTTCTGAGTTACCTAATTTTCCCCAAGAAGCTCTCAGTTTTAAATTATTCACCCAAGATAAATTGTCCTTAATGAAGTTTTCCTCAGAAATACGCCATGCTGCGGAAAAAGAAGGAAATATACCCCATCGGTTATCTTTATAAATACGACTTGTTCCATCATATCTAAAATTCATTTCTGCCAGATACTTTCCTTGATATGAATAATTTAATCTTCCAAATAAAGATCTTAACGCAAATTCTGTTATATTTCCGGATAATGTTTGTCCTTCTGTCGAACCTCCGTCCAACTCTGTCATCGAATCCGATGGATAAAAATCACGACGACCACTCATTGTTCGAAGACTTTGCCCTTCATCTTGAAAACCCAATAAGGCACTTAAAGAATGATCTGGTGTTATATCCCATTGATAATCCAACGTGGTATAAAACATAGTATATAATTGTCTGTGGGTATAATTATATACTCCTTTTTCGGGGAAGAAATCTGTAGCCAAGATATGTTCATTACGTCCCCCTGAGAGATACTCAGATTCTGGAAGATAATAATAACCTTCTGGATGAGCAGGATAATGTTGTTTTTGGAATTGATCCGCATAACGGAATCCGGCACGTGTATTCCATGTCAATTTCATATTATCCTTTTTAATGAAATCAACCATTGCATAAGCTTGTGCATTTGCTATCCAATTCTCTATATTTCGGGAAGTTTCATTCATAGCCCAAATAGGATTTCTATTCTGCCACTCACCTCCTAAATTTTCCGGCATACTTTCATAAGAGTATCTTCCACTTCCATCTGGTAAATAAGGCATTGTCATTGGGCGAGAAGAAGCAACCATCAATATTAAAGCGTCGTTCGTATAATAAGGCTCTCCTACCTTTCCATTATAAAATTGAGATGTAGCACCAATCTTAATTCTGTCATGCACTTGAGCCTCCAAATTCATTAACCCTGTCAACCGCTGATAGTCATGATTGGGTAGTAATCCTTCCTGATCTAAATAGCCCAAACTTACATTATAAGTTACTTTTTCCGTTCCTCCATTGATACCAATATTATGAGTCATTGTATGTCCAGTCTTGAATGTTTCCTCCATCCAATTATAATCCGGATATAATAACTTATTTCTATTAGGATCCTTATATCTATCTATCATTTCTTGGGAGTATTTGGTACGTCCCCCCATTCTATCCGCCATCTGATTATACATTTCCATATAAGTAGCAGAATCCCAAATCTGATCACCTAATTTAGTTGCTTGCTGCCAACCATAATTAAAGCTATAAGAGACTTGTGCTTTTCCCGCTTTACCTTTTTTCGTTGTAACCAAAATCACACCATTCGCTGCTCTTGCTCCATATATTGATGCAGAAGCTGCATCTTTTAAAACACTAATAGACTCTATATCCTCTGGAGCTAAAGCACTGAGTTCTCCAACAACACCATCAACTAAAATTAAAGGAGAAGAACTTGCACCAAAAGAACCTTTTCCTCGCACTAAGATAGATCCTGAATCTCGACCCGGCTGAGCCGTATTTGTCACAATTTGTAACCCATTTACTTTTCCTTGGATCATATTCTGTACATTCGGTTGCGGACGTTCTATCAATTCTTTTGAACTTACAGAAGATACAGCCCCCGTCAAATTCACCTTTTTCTGCGTTCCATACCCCACAACTACAACTTCATCCAATGCCTCAGCGTCTTCTTTTAATGCGATGGACAATGTTTTTTGGTTTCCTACTTTTATTTCCTGGTTAGCATAACCAATATAAGAGATTTGCAAGGTTGCACCTTCTTCAACTTCCAATGAGAACTTACCATCCATATCGGTAATGGTTCCGTTGGTAGTCCCCTTTACCATTACATTAGCACCAATAACAGGCATACCAGATGGATCAACGATGGTTCCGGTAACAACTTTTCCGGATTGTTGAACCACAGCATCTTTCTGCATCAACAGGATATTATTTCCCTGCATGGCATAAATAATGTCTGTCCCAGCAAACATTTGGTTTAACACTTCGGCAACCGTTTCGTTGTTTACCTGAATCGTTACAGTGTTGTTCAGATTTACTTTGTCATGATTATAGACAAACAGATAATCTGTCTGTTCTTCGATTTGCTTAATGACTTCTTTCGCCTGCTT
>OGYL01000674.1_pt1 | contig 27318 bp, 26 predicted proteins | sample 1576541 | NCBI WGS metagenome assembly OGYL01 (sample SAMEA3541551, study PRJEB24748) | human gut metagenome | biome: human gut; feature: human-associated habitat; material: faeces | place: China | collected 2012 | reverse complement strand
GAGCGTATTTCTTTGGATTATGCTCAATATCGGTGGCTAAGTTCAGTAATTGGTCAATTTCTTCCACAGAGAAATCCAGTGGGTTTAACAGATGTCTCATAGCAAACTCCCTTCTTTTCATTTCCCCTTATTATATAGGAAATCGACCAAAAATACCAGAGCTTTTTTTATGAAATATGCTAATAAAATTCTTTAAATTTTGTTAATTTTGTGAAACAATAGATTCAATTCCGGCGACCAGGTGCGGAAGCGTTTGGAGTCCCGGGTAGGGAAAGGGAATTCTGAGTAGTTACTTCGGAAGCTCCCTGGCAGCTTTGACTGCGATCTGGATGGCCTCTGCCATGACTTCAGCGGCTAAAGTTCCGGTCATATTGAGATCCGCCTGGACATTTCCGATGGAGGCGGCATAAATGGAATCTCCGTCTGCCATGGTTCCCACCGGGTTGATACAGCGGGCATAGGCACAGCGGGTCATGGATGCCAGTTTGTTTAATTCTGCTTTGGAGAAGCGGCCATTGGTGATGATGGCGCTGATGGTGGTGTTGCCGCCTTTTCCGGTAAAAAGGTCCGTTTGCTGGATCAGCTTATAAAACTCTTCCCGGCTATCATAAAATCCGCTTTCATCCGGTTTCCTTGGTCCGGCGATCTGCGTACCGGTAGAAGGGTCATAGATGTCACCTAAGGCATTCAGTACCACGACAGCGGCGACCATCAGATCTCCGGCAGATACAGCGTAGATGCCACCTCGCTTACGCCCTTAGCTACGCCAACAACGTGCTCAGCAGCCCATTCTCTTTCTCCTGTCTGTGCAGCAAACTTGCTTGCTGGTGCCTTACATACTGGACAGACGAAATCTGCTGGAAGAGATTCTCCTTCATAAACATAACCACATACTGTACATACATACTTCATAATAATAATCTCCTTTCGTTTATAAACATAACAGGCATGAGCCTGAACTCTACTTATCGGAACTTCTGAAAATGTTTCATCAGTTCGTAACTAGAATATAACAGAAATAAATCAGCTTGTCAATAAAAATAGGAATGATTACTATTTTTTATTTTGCTGACTTGTAAAAACGTTAATTTTCCGAAGCACATTTTTCACACAATCCATAGAAGCAGACTGAACCAGCCTCGATTTTGCCCGGAAAATGTGATGAAACATTAGCTCCGAGGTTTTCAAGGATTTCATTGTCAGATGGATTGGTGATATCAATTAAACATTTACACCTTCTGCACTGAAAATGCAGATGCGGCTTCGTATTGGCATCATAATGAACGAAACCGTCCTCACATGGAACAGTAACGGCTTCGCCATGCTCCACAAGAAAGGAAAGGTTTCTATAAACTGTTCCAAGACTTATGCTTGGAAAATCATTTTTGACAAATGTGTATACAACATCGGCAGTTGGGTGGTCTTTGCGTGACATAAGAAATGTTTTGATAGCGTCACGCTGACGGCTATGTTTAACAGCGCCCATAAAATCACCTCCGGATTATTATTTACTATTATCTTTAATTAAATTCATAATTTTGTCAATAGAATCCTGCTGCTCACTTTTTTCCATATTAATGATGTACTGGTGTCTGTCAGCGTAAAGCTTGCGGACTGCGGCAAGTAAAGTATCCTTATTCATATCCTCCTCCGTAAGAACCATTGAATAACCATGCTCCTTGAAAGAATTGGCATTAAGAATCTGGTCGCCGCGGCTTGCATTAGCAGAAAGCGGAATCAGAAGATTAGGCTTCTTGAGAGCAAGCAGTTCGCATATGGCATTGGCACCTGCACGCGAGATAACGATAGAACTGATTGCGAAAAGGTCACGCATCTGCTCGCTTATGTACTCGAACTGGACATAGCCGGGAGTTCCATTGAGTGATTCGTCCATCTTGCCTTTTCCACACAGGTGAACAACCTGAAAATCCTTAAGAAGCTCAGGTAAAATGCTTCTTACAGCCTCATTTACATGGACAGCGCCAGTACTTCCGCCGACAACAAGAATAATAGGTTTGTCAGTTGTGAAGTTGCAAAGGTCAAGTCCGGCTGCTTTATTGCCAAGCAAAAGCTCCTGTCTGATAGGAGAACCTGTAAGAACAGCTTTTCCTTCAGGAAGGTACTTGAGTGTCTCTGGGAAATTGCAGCATATTTTAGTTGCTTTTCTCATAGCAATCTTGTTGGCAAGGCCGGGTGTCATATCAGATTCGTGGATAATTACTGGAATATGACGGCTTCCGGCGGCAAGAACAACAGGTACAGACACGAAGCCTCCCTTAGAAAATACGATATCAGGTTTGATTTTTTTCATAAGTCTCTTAGCCTGAAAAAGTCCATGAAGCACACGGAATGGATCAGACAGATTCTTAAGACTTCTGTATCTTCTTAATTTGCCGGATGAAATACCATAATAAGGAATTCCAAGATCTTCAATAAGAGTTTTCTCAATACCGGTATATGAACCGATATAGAAAACCTCGTAGCCGGCTTCCTTAAGGCTTGGAAGCAGGGCAATATTAGGTGTTACATGTCCGGCAGTACCACCACCGGTAAGTACTATTTTTTTCATAGGTCATTCTCCTGAAAATATAATAAAATGTCCGATTTGTTCAAATGTATCATTACATTTTATGAGCAAATCTTTCCTTAAAGCTGCAATGCATACAGAGCGGTTCGACCGCAGTCTTTTTCTTGAATCCTTCCATAAATGCAACGCTTCGTGGGCTTGAAAGGATTTCCTCAAGTGTTGAATCAAGAATATTGCCAAGAGCCATCACTCCATTACCGTCAAGACAGCACGGAACGACAGTGCCGTCACACAGAATAGCCATATGCTGGCGGAGTCCCTGACAGAATCCGCGCTCATTACAATAAGTGCTGTTCACATCAGGCCATTCAAACGGAGACTGAACATTAATATAAAGATGTCTCTTGATTGTGCAGTTCTTCTCACCAAACAGAAATGGCTCTTTCTTAGTATTCCAGAGTCTTAGTGAAATCTCTGTTTCAGTCTTATCAAGAAGCGTCTCGCAAGATTCAAAAAGATTATGAATATAAGAATCCATGTCAATGCAGTCGTTATCATCAGCACTGTGAAGAGACACATTAATCTGGTGTACAGGATACTCCAGTAAAACAGGAAGCTTCTCTTTAATAAGCGTGGCATTGGTAGTAAGATTTACTGTCATATCAGCATCCTGACATATCTTAAGAATTTCACCAAGCTGTGGGTGAAGAAGCGGCTCACCTTTAACATGAAGATAAATATAATTAGTATAATGTCCGATTCTTTCAATCACTGTGCGGAATTCGTCCACACTCATAAAATGTGGCTTTCTTAGAGTTTCCTGACAGAAAGAACAGTGCAGGTTGCAGCTGCTTGTTATCTCGACATAAACTCTTTTAAATCGCGCGACACTATTCATTATCTTTCTTATATTCCTTTAAGGCTTTAGCAAGCTGGTCAGGACATGATGTGTCCTTATAGCCGCATTTGATACCGTCCATTCTTCTGATGGCTTCGTCAATGTCCATGCCCTCGATAAGAGCAGCAACACCCTGAGTATTGCCGGCACATCCGCCAGTAAAACGCACATTAACAACCTTTCCATCAACAACATCAAAATCTATCGCGCGTGAACATACGCCAGAAGTTTTAAATTTCATAAAAATCTCCTTACTTATCTTTTTTTACAGTATAACACTTTTACAGGATATGAAAAAGCATAAGTTGTTTTATTGCAAATGTTCAATTATAATGTATGCAGTTTGAAATGGATATATTAAGGAGGCTAAAATCCTCTCCTCGCCAAGGGGCTCGGATTTTGCTTCGCAAAACAAGGAGGATTTATGATAGGTATTATTGGTGCAATGGACGAAGAAGTAGAGCAGCTTGTTGAGGTAATGGAGATTACCCGCGAGGAAACTAAGGCATGCATGACATTTAAAGCAGGAAAGCTTGCCGGGAAAGATGTTGTTATTGTAAGAAGCGGAATTGGTAAGGTTAATGCAGCGGCATGCACACAGATTCTTGTCGATGACTTCAAGGCTGACTATATTATTAATACAGGAATTGCTGGTTCACTTAAGGCAGAGATTGATATTGCAGATGTTGTTATTTCATCAGATGTTCTTCATCATGACATGGATGCGACAGGATTTGGATATCCTTTAGGACAGATTCCAAGAATGGACACACTTTCATTTGTAGCAGATGAAAGACTTATTAAACTTGCTGGCGAGGCTTGTAAAAATGCTGTTCCGGAAATCGGAGTACATGTCGGCAGAGTTGTAAGCGGCGACCAGTTCATATCAGACAAGGCTGTTAAGGGGAGAATCAGCAGCAATTTCGATGGCTTCTGTACAGAGATGGAGGGAGCAGCGATAGCACAGGTTTCTTACCTTAATAAAGTTCCATTTGTAATATTAAGAACTATATCAGATAAGGCTGACGACAGCGCAACAATGGATTACCCTGCATTTGAAAAGCTTGCAATTGCTAACAATGTCAAAGTTATGAAGGAACTTGTTGCAAATATTTAATCATACAGTGGTTCGACAATATCTGCTTTAATTAAGTTGTATAATGCGGTAGTATTCAATGTCTTTTGGGAGGTTTGTATGCAGACTGTATTAATAGCAATCAGGAATTATGCAGATGATGACAGCGGAAATGTCGATATACATAGCAGGCTGACTGTAAAACCATTTAAGAAAATGAAAGGCGCAGGACGACTTTTTTTACTGAAAAATGTAGACAGGGAGCTTGTAAAACTAAATAAACAGTACAGGGAAATTATTAAAAATGTACGATAATTATGCAAAATGTGCAGAAACGGAGGATTATTATGAAGATACTTATGTTGGAAACTATGACATACGGAGATGATATTTCGCTTGAGCAGTTTAACAGGCTTGGCGAAGTTGTGACATACAGCTTAAGTTCTTATGAGGAAGCTGTTGCAAGAATGAAAGAGCATAATCCTGATGTCGTTATTATTAATAAAACTAACATGAACGCAGAGTGCATGGCAGCCGCGCCTAATCTTAAGATGGTGGCAGAGGCAGCTACAGGCTACAACAATATTGATATAGAATATGCCAAAGCGCATGGAATAAGGGTTGCCAATGTTGCTGGATATTCAACACAGTCAGTTATACAGCACACATTTGCACTTGCATTTTATCTTGTCGAGAAGATGAGATATTATGATGATTTCGTAAAGAGCGGCGAGTATGCAGAGTGGCCTTGCTTCTCACATTTTGCAAATGTGTTTCACGAACTGGCAGGAAAGACATGGGGAATTGTCGGACTTGGCAATATAGGAAGAGGCGTTGCTAAGATTGCGGCAGACTTTGGCTGTAATGTAATATACTATTCAGCAAGCGGTCACAGCTATGATGTGCCATACGAAAGATATGAGCTTGATGAATTTTTGAAGAAATCGGACATCGTGTCAATTCATGCACCGCTTAACAAATATACAGAAAATCTGTTTAATTATGAGACACTTAAGAAGATGAAGAGCAGCGCAGTTCTTCTGAATCTTGGACGTGGCCCGATTGTTAATGACGCAGACCTTGTAAGAGCGCTTAACGAAGGCGTGATTGCAGCGGCAGGACTTGATGTAATAACCACTGAGCCAGTTGCTAAGGACAATCCTCTTCTTACAATTAAGGACAGCAACAAGCTTATCGTTACCCCTCATGTTGCATGGGCGACATACGAGGCGAGAACCCGCCTGATGGACGAGATATATCTTAATATCAAGGCATTTATGGCTGGGGAAGAGCGAAATGTTATTGTATAATATATATTTTTTGAATATGTGGAGTGCGCGGATTCTGGTTATTGCCAGAGTCCGTTTTTTAAAATAAAGAGGTTGACATTTGTAAAACAAAGTGATATCTTTAGGTTGACAGATGTAGAACGACAGGAGAGGCAGAGATGACTTTAAATAACAGTGAATGGACAATTATGGAGAAGCTATGGGAACAGCCATATACTATGATGCAGTTGTATCATATACTTGAAGAGGAGACTGGCTGGAGCAAAAGTACGGTTGTTACAATGCTTGGAAGAATGGTAGACAAAGGACTGGCTGCCTACCATGAAGGCGGCAGGGCAAGGGAATATTATCCGTTAGTAAGGAAAGAGGATGTGGCATTGTCAGAGACAAAGAGTCTGATTGACAGAGTGTTTAAGGGCTCGGTTAACATGATGATGAGTGCGCTTGTCAGGTCTGATGAACTTAGCAAAGATGAAATTAGTGAGTTGCAGGCTATATTGAAGAAGGCAGGTGAGAAAGCTGATTAATGTAGTTATAACATCAAGCATAATGATTGTTGTGGTAATGATTTTGCGAAAATTTTTTGGCAGCAGAGTAAAGAGCGGAGCAATCTGTGTACTGTGGGCGTTAGTTGCTATTCGGCTTCTTATACCAGTGCAGTTATTTGGAAATGTTGTAAATGTAACTGATTATCTGACTGAAAATGTAATGAATCTTCAAGGCAGAGACATAACAACCGAAGTACAGGAAAAATCGGGCAGTGTATCGGATTCACAGATTGGTGATGATTCGCAGGCAGGAAGCGGTGCACAGTCGGACAGTAATCTGCAGGCAGCAAATAATGCACAGGCGGATGGTAATATACAGACAGGAAGCAGCGTGATGTCAGATGGCAATGCACAGTCAGCAAGTCATGAGCAGTCAGATAAGAATATGCAACTTGTAAATTATATCCGAATTATATGGCTGACTGGTATGGTAGTTATGTTTGCTGTTGTAATTGTGAGCAATCTCATATTTACAGGCAGACTTATGTCAACAAGAAAGTTAGCAGGCAAAAGAGGTAGAATTAACATTTATAATACTGATGCTGTGAATTCAGCATGCCTGTATGGTGTAGTTCATCCGGCTGTTTATGTTAATGATAATGCAGGGTATAATGAATTTATTATAAGCCATGAGCTGACTCACTACAGACACAGAGACAACTGGTGGGCGTTAGTGAGAATGTTGTGTGTATGTATATACTGGTTTAATCCGCTTGTGTGGGTGGCAGCACATTTTCACAAAGAGGATTGCGAATTATTCTGTGATGAAGCGGTTATAAGAAATTGCAGTGCAAGGGAGAGACAGAAATATGGTGAGGTGCTGTTAAATGCTGCCGCCAGACATTCCGGCAGATTATCGGATATATATCTTTTATCAGGAGCGTCCTCTGGTTACCGCGAACTTAAGAAGCGGATTGAAAGAATTGCTGGCAGTAGGAAAACATACAAAAGTGCAGCATTTGTACTCATAATGATTGTTGTGGCTGTTACTGTTCTGGCATTTGGAGGCGGAAGTGTTAAGGGCAGTAGTAAATTGTCGGAAAGCGGAATTGAGACTGATACTCAAAAGGACAATAATAAAATGCAGAATTACCTCGTCACGGAATACAAATATGACCTGACACATGACGGTGTTGATGATGTTGTATCGATGGAGGTATACGGATATGCTGCTGATATCAACAATGTCGATGAGGCACTTAAGGATACAAGAAAATATGTTACAGTGACAGTCAAAGATGGCATTACAGGTCAGATTTTGTATACAAAAGAGGTTGGAAACAGCCACTCACAAAATGGATTTGTTTCGATAGTTTCAGCGAATGGTAATTATTATATCATGGACGGAATAAAGGGTGTATGGCAGGGTGATGGTATTGAGAGGTTCACGGTTTATGATTTCTCTTCAGGCACGAAAAATGTTGTAGATGAGTGCAAGGTTGATTATTATGCTTCTGAAGAGTCAGCGGAAAGGGCAGCAAACCGCGGTCAATCGCTTGTTTCACAGCAGGAAGCTGATGAGATGTACAATAGCAGAATTGCAAGGTGGAATGATGGAGTAGTTGTGCTGATTGAATGTATGATTTAAGAAAGGGGGAGTGCTATTATATAATGTTGTTGCAATGAAACTATTTTGGAAAGGTGGTATTTTATGAAAAAGAAGGTTATAGCATTTTTATTACTTGTTACTATTATGATTCAAATTTTTAATGTAGCTGATAATTCAATTGTTAATGCACAAGAAAATGTGGATTATCAAACATTAATATATAATTATTATGAATGTATACAAAATAAAGATGTTCAGGGAATAATGGATATGTATAGTGATCAGCTTGCGTTATATATAAAACCATTTGTAGAAGATGTTAGAAATGTAAGTAATCATCAGGGGATATATAATATAATTGATTGTAAAGTTCAAGAGATTGTAAAGATAAAAGAAAGTGGGGAAGAAGTATATGAAAATACTGAGTACAGTAATTGTGAAACATTTTTTGTGTGCGTAAATATGAAAGTATATACATCGGATAAATATTATAAGGACGGGATAAATTATTTTTTGATTTCTATAGGGTATGATGGAAAAAACACTATATATAATATTGAAATACCGTCATTTTATGAGATAAAAGTCATAAAAGGAGAAACTTTTGCAAATGATTTCTATGAAGAACGAAATAAATATTTGTATAATGATTCAACTATTTTATTATCTTTAGATTCGCCTGTGTATGTAGATAAAGTTGCAAATCCATCCACAATTAGAATATATATTGATGGTGATGTGGAAGAGTTAAGTTTTAGAACATATTTAGAAAGAACAGTTGCAGCAGAATGTAACAATGGATTATATGGAGGTCAGTCTGGTTATGACGCTGCAGCGATGGCATGTAAAATGTTTGCAATACATAAATGTTTAAGATCAGCGCATGGAGGAAATTATGACATTTTAGTGCCAACAGATCAAGCATATGATCAAAATAAAGATTTGAGTGATGAGGCGACAAATGCGATAGATAATATATATGATTGGTTTGTATTAGATACATATGGAGCAATTTTTCCAACTTTTTTTAGAACCCAAGAGAGTGATTCGAGTTATTGTGTAGAAGGTGGTGGAATATTACCTCAAAAAGAGGCGGGATATGTTTCAGATAATTGGAAAGTTATTATGGGATATTATTATATGAGGAGCGAAGATGTGGAGTATTATAATTCTGATATGAATTATGGAAATTTAATTTTTACAACAGCACATACACATGATTGGTCATATGGTCCAACATGTTGGTATTGTGGTGCTGAGGGTTGATAATATTGCTGTATAAAAGTGCAGATTCTATTTGAATCTGCACTTTTATATGTTGAAACAGATATGCTTCTTTTACAAAATCTTGCTTTTCAAATACCTTACGGCATTTTTCTTTTATTTGTTCTATTGTGTATATCATGTGAGTTCCTTCCTTTGTGAGGAACTTAATTATAGCATACCTTTATGAAGCAAAATATATATAACGAACTTTTTATTTATAAATGAATATGAAATGCAGAATCTTCTGCCAAAACGCAAAAAGCAAACGCAATATATCAAATTAAAATGATATTCTTCGCACTGAAATTGATATATTGCGGACGAAAGTTGATATTCTTCGCATAAAATGCTATAATTTGCGTAAGATATATTGTTGACGGTGGGAATGAGAGAGGAGGTTCAGATGAAAAGTTGTAAAGAGAAAGCTGCAGAATGGGGGATTTCTTCAAGATCTGTGAATGATATGTGCAAAAAAGGAAAAGTGGCTGGGGCTGTTAAGGAGAATGGAACATGGAGAATTCCTGATGATGCAGCAAAACCTGCTGATAAAAGGATTTCAACGGGAAAGTATGTAAAGAAATCTGGGGGAAAGGGCTTGAAGGCACTTCCGATTGGGATATCAGATTATGTGCGTGCGCAGTCAGAATATTATTATGTTGATAAGACATTATTAATCAAGGAATTTCTTGACCAGAAGCCATTGGTATCATTGTTTACAAGACCTAGAAGATTTGGAAAGACCCTGAATATGGATATGTTAAGGGTTTTCTTTGAGATATCTGATGAGGATACAAGCAAATATTTTAAAAATCAGGCAATCTGGCAGTGTGGAGAAGAGTACCGTTCGCATCAGGGTAAGTACCCGGTGATTTTTCTCACATTTAAAGATGTTAAATTTGATACATGGCAGGAAACTATTGATAAGATTCGTGGACTTTTGCAGGAAGAATTTGGACGACATCAGGAATTGCTTAACAGTGATAAGCTGTCAGAGTATGAAAAGGAGAATTTTTTAAAGATTCTTAATGGCACAGCCAATGAAGTTGAACTTACTTCTGCACTTGAGCGTTTGTCAAAAATGCTGGCTGTGCATTATGGCAAAGCACCGATTATTATAATTGATGAATACGATACGCCTATACAGGAAGGATATTCAAAAGATTTCTATGATGAGATTATTGGATTTATGAGAAATTTCTTCTCAGGAGCATTTAAAGATAACAGAAATCTTTCGTATGGATTTCTTACTGGAATTCTTCGTATTGCACAGGAAAGTATATTTAGTGGACTTAATAATCTGACAGTTAATTCAGTTATGGATGAAGCGTATGACAGCTTCTTCGGATTTACAGGTGATGAAGTAAAAGCAATGCTTGAATATTATGGTATGTCAGGTAAAGAAAAGGAACTGAAAGAATGGTATGATGGATATTTATTTGGTAACGAGGAGATATACAATCCGTGGTCGGTTATCAATTATATTTCTAAAGGCGGTATTCCACAGGCATATTGGGTTAATACAGGAAAGAATGAGATTCTTGAAGATGTACTTGAAATTGCTACTGATGACATAACGGAGAGATTTTATGCACTTTTACAGGGAGAGCCTGTTATTGCCAGAATTGATCAGAATGTTGTATACAGGTCGATTGCAGAAGATCCGGCTAATATATATAGTCTGTTGTTAGTGGCAGGATATTTGAAAACACCGAGAAAAAATTTGCAGGCAGATGGTTCATATCTGTGCGAGGTTTCCATTCCTAACAGGGAAATTGCAGCGGTTTACAAGAATGAAATTTTGTCACATTTGCTGCAGATAGGTGCTATCACAAGAACTACTGCTAACAAGATTGCGGAGAGTCTTTATGCAAATGATTATAAAAAATTGCAGGCTGCAATATCCGAATACATGGATAAATCCATAAGTTTTTATGATGGAGGAGCAGAGGGCTTTTATCATGGTTTAATGCTTGGTCTGATTGCATTGATGGATAACCAGTATAAGATTAAATCTAACAGGGAATCAGGCGATGGAAGATATGATATCAGCCTTATTCCAAGAGAAAACAGGTATCCGGGAATTATATTGGAATTAAAATGGAAGAATGGATTGAGTGCAGATTCACTTGATACATTTGCAAACGAGGCACTGACTCAGATTGATAATATGAGATATGATTCTGAGATGAAGCAGGAAGGAATTAATGATATCCTGAAATTTGGAATTGCATTTTCAGGAAAGAAGGTCAGAGTTAAGACCAAATAGAGCGGGAGGGCAGTTATAAGCCCTCCTGTTCTAATCTTCCTCAATAACCTCAATTTCCATATAAGCAAATTCGATATCTTCAACAAAGTTATCTTTAGTGAAGCGCACTTTCGAGTGGCGCTGGAATTCTGAAACATTGGAATCAAGCCAGATTGGTTCGGCAAGGTCGAATTCATAGCATGCGTCATGAATAGCAGCGAATATTTTGCGGGTTCTGTTTAAATCAGAATCCGCATTTTTAATTACAGTGTCTTTGATAAGATGCCCTCTGTCGTCAAAGAGCTTACACCACATTCTAAACATATCAGAAATCCTCACTATCTATCAGTATTGTGAATGGTCCGTCGTTTTCAAGGCTGACCTTCATATCAGCACCGAATCTGCCGGTTTCAACTTTAGGAACACGTTCACGGCACATTGCCACAAATTTTTCATAAAGGGCGTTAGCCATATCAGGCGCGCCGGCATTAGTAAAGCTTGGGCGGTTGCCTTTGCGGCAGTCCGCATAAAGTGTAAACTGGCTTACAATAAGCAGCTCGCCACCGACATCTGCCAGCGACAGATTAGTTTTGCCATTCTCATCTTCAAAAATACGCATTTTGCATATCTTGTCTACATATTTTGGAAGCATTTCTTCTGTATCGTCCTGACCAGCCCCGAAAAGAATCAGAAGACCATGTCCGATATTTCCAACAACTTCACCGTCTATCTTAACACTTGCGTGATTAACACGCTGGATTACAAATCTCATATTAAACTCCTTAAATGTGTGAATAACTGAATATTATACGCTTAGTGGAAATGTGTCAACTTGTTAAGGAACATTATTATTATATGAGTTTTATCTTCTGTCTGCCGATTTAGCCGCCGTTTCCTATAAAATTTAAAAATAAGTTGACTTTATAGGTAGAATTTGAGAAAAATAAGTGTATTTTAAAAAAATTATTGTGAAAATGCAGAAAAAGACCTATAAGATGACTTCAAAAACAGAATTTATAGGAATATTTTGTTATGTAGACAGCTTAAATGATAGAAAATAGCAAAAATGTTCCTATAAGAGAATTAAAAGTACGACTATCTATAGGTATCATGTTGCAATCAATAATCGACAGATGATACAATCTAAGCAACAGCAACAGCAACAGCAACAGCAACAGCAACAGCAACAGCAACAGCAACAGCAATAATGTAGGAGGCATGAGTATGTTAAAGAATATTCTGGTAGGTCAGTCAGGCGGACCAACAGCGGTTATTAATTCATCATTATATGGAGTGATTGAGGAAGGACTTAGAAATAAGGAAAAGATTGGCACTGTGTATGGCATGGTGCATGGAATTGAGGGATTTCTGGCAGGCAATTTTATTAATCTTTCTGAAGTGGCAGATAATGAGCCGATTGACAGATTAAAGATAACACCAGCTTCTTTTCTTGGAAGCTGCAGGTATATGCTTCCAGAAGATTTAGAGGATAAGGTGTATGATAGATTGTTTGATACATTTGCACAGATGAACATTGGATATGTGTTCTATATTGGTGGCAATGATTCAATGGATACAGTTTCAAAATTATCAAGAGTGGCATTATTGAAGAAATCGGACATCAGATTTATAGGTGTACCTAAGACAATTGATAATGATCTTGTTATGACAGATCATACGCCAGGGTATGGCTCAACTGCAAAATATGTTGCTTCAACATTAAGAGAAATTATACTTGATGCAACATGTTATGCACACCCGTCTGTGACAATTGTTGAGCTTATGGGAAGGCATGCAGGCTGGGTTACAGCGGCATCAGTACTTGCAAGAACAGAGTATAGCAGAAATCCTTATCTTATATATATGCCAGAGCATGCATTTGATATGGAAGAATTCAAGAAGTCACTTAAGGCGGCACTTGAACAGGAAACTGCAGTTGTTGTGTGCGTATCAGAAGGAATTGCGGACAAAGACGGCAGATTCATATGTGAATATGCAGATGCAGCATCGGTTGATGGCTTTGGACATAAGATGCTTACAGGCTGTGGAAAGTATCTTGAAAATTATGTTAAAGCAGAATTTGGAATTAAATGCAGAAGTATTGAACTTAATCTTCCACAGAGATGCTCATCACTTCTTGCTTCAGCAACAGATATTGATGAAGCCGAAAAAGCAGGAAAGGCAGCGGTTGTAGCAGCTCTTGACGGTGAAACTGGAAAAATGATTACATTTGTAAGAGATGATACTAACGGATATGAGATTAATTACGGACTTGCAGATGTGAACAATATATGCAATAAGGAAAAGAAGTTCCCAGCAGAGTGGATAACCGCAGATGGAACAGATATTTCTGATGAGTATATTAAGTATGTAAGACCACTTATTCAGGGAACTAATATTGCGGAGTATTCAGATGGGGTGCCGGTTCATCTGAAGCCTGCTTATTACAGATAACAATAAATATTAAATAAAAATAAAAATGACAGCACGCTATTGACAGCGTGCTGTCATTTTTGTAATATATCAAAGCTACTTGAGAATTTTATTAAAAGAATGGCAGGTTCGTATGCCGTTTTGTTACGAAGGGAGCAGATATGCAGCGAGAGTCACTCCATTGTGGAGAACTTATAAAGCGTCTTAATGATATTCTTGGAAGATGTGCCAATGAGGAGTTAAGAGCAGATGACATGACATCTTCACAGGTTAAGATGCTTATGATAATTAATGAAACTAAAGATGAATGTATTACGCTTAAGGAGCTAGAGAAGCACTTTGGCGTAGCCCAGGCGACAATAGCGGGAACAGCAGCAAGGCTTGAAAAGAAGGGGATGATAGAAAGCTTCTATGATCCTTCAGATAAGAGAGTCAAGCATGTGAGAATAACAGACAAGGGCAGAGCCATGTGCGTTCATGCAGGCAAGGCAATGCATGACAAAGAAAAATGGTTTCTTTCAGCGCTTTCTGCTGATGAAAAAGAAGAATTACACCGTCTGTTACAAAAAGTATACGATGATGTGAATAACTGTGAAAGGAAGTGTAAGAAATGTTAAAAACTTTATCGTCATATATTGGTGAGTATAAAAGAGTCTCGATAAAGACACCAATATATATAATTGTTGAAGTTCTTATGGAAATACTTATTCCGTTTGTTACGGCAAGTATTATCGATAAGGGTATTCAGGCGGGAGACATGAGCAAGGTGTTAATGTATGGCGGACTTATGCTTGTGCTTGCATTTATAAGTCTGTTTGCTGGAATTCAGGCAGGAAAATATGCGGCTTTGGCCTCTACCGGATTTGCATGTAACTTAAGAGAGGGAATATATTCGAATATCCAGAACTTCGCATTTTCTAATATAGACAAATACAGCACAGCAGGTCTTATTACCCGTATGACTACTGATGTTACAAATGTGCAGAATGCATATCAGATGATTTTAAGAATTGCAGTAAGAGCACCACTTATGATGATATGTAGTATGGTTATGTGTTTTGTTATCAATCCTACATTAAGTCTTATATTCTTAGGTGCGCTTATTTTTCTTGGGTTTGTACTTTTCTTTATTATATATAAGGTGACTCCAATATTCACAGAAGGTTTTGCTAAATATGATGATTTAAATGCAAGTGTCCAGGAGAATATCACAGGAATCAGAGTTGTCAAAGCATTTGTAAGAGAAGACCATGAGAATAAGAAATTCAGTAAGGCTGCCGAGAATCTTTATAAGATATTTGTTAAGGCAGAATCATGGCTTGCTTTCAACAATCCTATTATGATGTTTGTTATATATGGAAGTATTATTGCGCTTTCGTGGTTTGCGGCACATTTTATTACAGATGGAACTATGACAACGGGTAATCTGACATCAATGTTCAGCTATGTAATGAGCATGATGATGGCACTTATGATGCTTTCTATGATATTTGTTATGGTATCAATGAGTGCAGCGAGTGCAAGACGAATTGCTGAGGTTCTTAACGAGAAGGCAGATATAACTAATCCTGAGAATCCGGTGATGGAAGTACCTGATGGAAGAATTGATTTCAACCATGTGAACTTCACATACAAGAAGGACAGCGACAAGGATGCCCTTGAAGATATAGATATCCATATAAATGCGGGTGAGACAATCGGTATTATCGGCGGAACTGGTTGTGGTAAATCAAGCTTCGTTAATCTGATAAGCCGTCTGTATGATGTTAAGGACGGTTCCGTATGTGTAGGCGGAATTGATGTAAGAGACTATGACCTTGAAACCCTTCGTAATGAGGTTTCAGTTGTTCTTCAGAAAAATGTGCTTTTCTCAGGAACTATTCTTGATAATTTGAGATGGGGCGATGAAAATGCGTCTGAGGAGGATTGCATAGAAGCCTGCCGTCAGGCCTGTGCAGATGAATTCATTGAGAGAATGCCTGATAAATACAATACATGGATTGAGCAGGGTGGAAGCAATGTTTCCGGTGGTCAGAGACAGAGACTCTGTATCGCAAGAGCGCTGCTTAAGCACCCGAAGGTTCTTATTCTTGATGATTCAACAAGTGCTGTTGATACAGCCACAGACGCTAAGATTAAGAAAGCATTTGCAACAAAGATACCAGGAACTACCAAGATTATCGTATCACAGAGAATTTCAAGTATTCAGGACGCAGACAGAATATTGGTGCTTGAGAATGGCTGTGTGAGTGGTTTTGATACTCATGAAAATCTTGTTGAGAACAATAAGGTTTACCGCGAAATCTACGAGGTCCAGACACAGGGCGGCGGTGATTTTGACGAGGCAGGAGAATAGGAGGCAGCATATGGGTAAGAATATTGATATGAAGAATAAAAAGAATAAAGAAAATCCACTTCCTCTTATGAAGAGGCTGCTTGGATATATTTTAAAGAATTACAAGTTTTCGTGTATAGCAGTGCTTGTGTGTATTCTTGTTTCAGCGCTTACAACACTGATAGCAACGCTGTTTATCCAGAAGCTTATTGACAGTTATATTATTCCGCTGACACAGTCAGCAGTACATGATTATGCACCGCTTGCAGGCGCACTTATCAAGCTCGCTGCAGTTCTTATGGTCGGTGTATTATGTTCATATTGCTACAACAGAATTATGGTAAATGTTGGTCAGGGAACTTTAAAGAAGTTGAGATTAGAGCTGTTTACTAATATGGAGTCACTTCCTATTAAGTATTTTGATACTCATGCACACGGCGATATCATGTCAGTATATACTAACGATATTGACACATTAAGACAGCTTATAAGTCAGAGTATACCTCAGGTTATCAATTCATGCATTACACTTGTATCTACATTTGTAAGTATGATTGTGCTTGATATTCCGCTTACAATCGTATCGGTTGTGATGGTTGTTATTATGCTTTATGTAACTTCTAAGCTGAGTGCACTTTCCGGAAAATATTTCGTTGAGCAGCAGAAGGATATCGGTAAGGTTAATGCTTATATCGAGGAAATGATGGAAGGACAGAAGGTTGTCAAGGTGTTCTGCCACGAGGATAAAAGTATTGAGCAGTTTAAGGAGATTAACAACAGGCTTCGTGAGAGTGCAAACAATGCGAACAAGGTTGCTAATATCACAATGCCTGTTAATGGTAATATAGGTAATATCAGCTATGTATTATGTGCAATAGTTGGTGGTATTCTTGCTCTGAGTGATTTTTCAGGACTTACTATTGGTACACTTGTTGCTTTCTTAAGTTTAAATAAGAGCTTCACACAGCCTGTAACCCAGATAAGCCAGCAGGTGAGCAGTATCGTCATGGCGATGGCTGGTGCCGGAAGAGTATTTGAGTTATGTGATGAGAAGCCGGAGGTTGACGAAGGTTTCGTTGAGCTTGTAAATGTAAGATACAACAAGAACAATGAGCTTATCGAGACAGAAGAAAATACTGAGATGTGGGCATGGAAGAAGCCGGCAAAGGACGGCAGTAGTGCAGAGTACACAAGACTTGCTGGTGATGTAACATTTGACGGAGTTGACTTTGGCTATAATCCGGACAAAATGGTACTTCACGATATTAAAATGTATGCTACACCGGGACAGAAGATTGCATTTGTCGGAAGTACCGGAGCAGGAAAAACTACAATTACTAATCTTATCAACAGGTTCTATGATATTCAGGATGGTAAGATCAGATATGATGGAATTAACATCAACAATATTAAGAAAAATGATTTAAGACGAAGCCTTGGTATCGTTCTTCAGGATACTAACCTATTTACGGGTACAATCATGGATAATATCAGATACGGAAGACTTGAGGCGAGTGATGAGGAATGCATCGCAGCAGCAAGACTTGCCAATGCTGACGGATTCATCAAGAGACTTCCTGATGGCTATAACACTGTGCTTCATGGCGGAGGTGCTAATTTAAGCCAGGGACAGAGACAGCTTCTTGCAATTGCAAGAGCAGCGGTAGCAGACCCACCTGTACTTATTCTTGATGAAGCTACTTCATCTATTGATACAAGAACAGAGCGACTTGTCCAGAAGGGTATGGATGCGCTTATGTCAGGAAGAACATCATTTGTTATTGCACACAGACTTTCTACAGTCCGCAATGCAGACTGTATTATGGTTATGGAACAGGGAAGAATTATCGAGCGTGGAACACACGACCAGCTCATGGAAGAGAAGGGCAGATATTATCAGTTGTATACTGGTAAGAGCATATCAGCGTAGAGACAGAAACAAAAAAGCAGGTTAGGAAATTCCCTACCTGCTTTTTGTTATGTAATAATATTATTATGAATTAATATTAAGATGTCTTGGAAGACCATCTACCATGATTGGTGAAAGCTCAGCCTGGATAAGTGGTCTGATGTAGTGGATGAGGTCGTCTGTTACGAAGTCATCATCTGTAATCCACTCAAGAGGAACTTTCTTCTCGATGTTAGCAATCTGGTGAACATCATTAGTCTCTGTGATGCACATATATGGATCATCAGAAACTCTCTTAAGAACAACAACCTTACCTGTCTCGCCTTCAAATGCAGCCTTAACAGCAGCACCACCAACGTTGTATGCTTCTGTGATATCTGTACGGCTTGTCATATGAGCTGCACAACGCTGAAGTGTTGAAAGTTCGATAGCACGAGTCTTGATGCCAAGTTCAGCACCGATCTTGTTAGCAAGGAATTTAGCTGAGCCAGCAAGCTGCTTGTGACCAAATGCATCTACGAACTCTACATGCTCTGAAAGCTCGAATACATATCTTCCGTCAGCAACTTTAATACCTTCTGAAACAGCGATAACCATTGAACGGCCCTTAGCTGCAATTTCTTTAACTCTTGCCATGAAATGGTCGATATCAAATACTTTCTCTGGAAGGTAGATAAGGTCTACACCTTCGCAGTCATCACTCTTTGCAAGAGCAGCAGCGGCTGTAAGCCATCCAGCGTTACGTCCCATAATCTCTACAATAGTAACTGTAGGATAATCATATACAAGACCATCTCTGATGATTTCCTTCATAGTAGCTGCGATAAACTTGGCAGCAGAACCAAATCCTGGTGTGTGGTCTGTAACAGCTAAGTCATTATCAATAGTCTTAGGTACACCCATGAATTTAATATCGCTTCCGGTAACGATTGCGTAATCAGATAACTTCTTGATAGTATCCATTGAGTCGTTACCACCAATATAGAAGAAATATTTGATATCAAGATCATCAAGAATCTTGAAAATCTTATCAAATGTTTCTCTGTCTTCGCTTATCTCAGGGAGCTTGTACCTGCATGAACCAAGATAAGATGAAGGTGTTCTCTTTAATAAATCGATATCCATTGTAGAGTTAATCTTCTCTGAAAGGTCAACATACTGACCATCAAGAAGTCCCTTAATACCGTGGAGCATACCATAAACTTTCTTAGCTCCTCTGTCTATGGCTGTCTTATATACCCCAGCAAGGCTTGAGTTGATAACAGAAGTAGGTCCTCCTGACTGTCCAACTATAACATTACCATCCATATTATATTCTCCTCCGAATCATATTTCTGCATAAAAAATGCAAGTGATTATGTGCATAGTTTAGCACAATTTCTATAATCATACAACTTAAATGTTGAATATATTAATAATTATATTTATGCAAATGTACAGGCATTTATGATATAATTCTTTCTGGGTATTTTTAATTTCGTATACACAAGTTTGCGTGCCTGTGTGGGCAGGCAGGAATGGAGAACTATATGTCAGTTAAGATTAATTCTTACAAAGGAAGAAGCATTAGACCGGTATACAAGGCGAGAATTAAGAAGGATGAATATACTAATGCGATAGACAGGATATGTAATAGATATAAGTTAGGACACATTAAGCAGAATGAGTCTGGCAGGGAATATAAGAACAGGATGAATAAGCTGTTTTCAGATGATGTGATACAGAGTATGAAGAAATATTCGCATCATGGACGTACAAGCCTTTTCGGGCACAGCGTACATGTTTCTTATTATAATTATCTTGTGTGCAAGAAATTACATCTTGATGAGAAGGCAGGAGCTAAGGCAGGACTTTTACATGACCTGTTTCTGTACGATTGGCACAAGTATTCGCCTGGGAAGGGTGAGAGACTTCATGGTTTTGAGCATCCTACAAAGGCACTTAAGAATGCAGGAAAGTATTTTGATATAACAGAAAAAGAGGGAGACATGATTGCAAAGCATATGTTTCCATTGACAGTTACACCACCAAAATATAAAGAAACATTTGTTATTGTACTTGTAGATAAATTCTGCAGTTTTAATGAGGTGCTGGATGATTTCATACACAGGAAGTTCTGTGGAGCAAAGGATACAAGAATTAAATGGTTTGGTGCAGGTAAGGGAGAGAAACGATGAAATATTTAAGTGAAGAGCAGAATAAATGTTTTGTGGGAACGGGAGAACTTAATAAAGCTGGTGATAGTCTGGCTGTTTTCCTTGACAAATACGACCCTGATAAATATCAGAATCCATGCAACACTGTGGATACGCTTGTATTTACAAAGGAAGATTCACAGGTTAAGAGGATTCTTCTTATAAAAAGAGGAAATCATCCTTGTATTGGATTGTGGGCGTGTCCGGGAGGCTTTGTTGAGTTTAAAGAGAATCTATATGATGCGGCTTTAAGAGAACTTCAGGAGGAAACTGGTCTGCATGATATTGAAGCAGAACAGCTTAAATCATATGGCGATTATGACCGTGACCCAAGAACAAGGATTATTACAACAGCATTTGTTGCATTGATAGATGAAGGCAGCCAGAAGGCTCAGGCTGGTGATGATGCAAGAGAGGCCGGATGGTTTGATATATCAGATGAACTGGTTAATAAGACAGAGGATAAGTCACTTGTTAAGGAAGAATGGCTGTGCAGGCTGTCCAATGCAGATAAGAATATTAATATCTGTGCAAGAGTGGAAGTTACCTATAGAAAAGGTATCCTTAAGAACCGCACATATAAGGTTGTTGACGGCGATGGGCTGGCAGCAGATCATGCGGCTATTATACTGGAAGGATACCATCATGTTAAGGAGGCACTTAACGCATGAGTGAGAAGATAAAGAAGAACGAGAAAGCTAAGAAGCAGACATGGAGGGCTGGCAATATGCTCTATCCTGTGCCTGCTGTTATGGTAAGCTGTGCAAGAAAAGGAGAGAAGCCTAATATTATTACGGTTGCATGGGCTGGAACTGTATGCTCTGATCCGGCGATGGTTTCTATATCTGTAAGAAAAGAACGCTACAGCCATGACATTATTAAGGAAACGGGAGAATTCGTTATTAATCTTACAACAAGAAAGCTTGCGAGAGCCACTGATTATTGTGGAGTAAAATCTGGCAGGGACGTTGACAAATTTGCAGATATGCATCTTACAGCAGCACCGTCAGTTAAGATTGAAGCTCCGGCAATTGCAGAAAGCCCTGTTAATATCGAATGTAAGGTTAAGCAGGTGTTAGAGCTTGGAAGCCACGATATGTTTATAGCAGAGGTTATGGCTGTAAATGTAGATGAAAGCCTGTTAGATGAGAAGGGAACACTGCATTTGTCAGACGCAGACCTTATTGCATATTCGCATGGAAGATATTATGGACTTGGTGATTTCATAGGTAAGTTCGGATATTCCGTACAGAAGCCTTCTAAGCCAAAATCTTCCAGAAAGAAAAAATAGGGTTTACAAACCAAATATCATATGTTAGTATAAATGTTACGAAATTGTTACAAAGATATTACAAGAAGATGACTATATATTAATACAATATTTGGAGGACATTATGGAACGCTTGTCAAGATATGGCAGACGAATGAGAATAACACTCATTAAGACAATGACGGTTGCCTGTTTTGTATGTATTATTGCTATTCCATTTTTATCAAAGAAGTTATTAAAGACGGAAGCTAATTATTACAGTATTACAATTAACGGAATCAAGGTTGGAGCAGCTAATACGGAAGAAGAGGTTATTGTTGCGCTGGCATCAGCAAGGCAGGAACTTAGTGCACAGTATGAAGAAATTGTGTACATGGATCCTGATATAGAGATTGCCAAAGAGAATAAAGCAGTTGCACAGAGAATGAGTGTGGACGAGTTGTCTGGTGCAATATATAGTTACATGTTTGATAATGTTATGGATGTTGATTTCCATATGAATTATACAGTAAGACTTGGTGATTTCGTTGTAACATTGGAATCAAAGGATGCAGTTGTTTCTTTATTTGAGAAGCTTATTGCCAAATATGATCCCAATAATGCTTTTACAGTATCACTTGATACGGTTGATGCAGCGACAGGTACTTATGGAATAAGTGTGAATGAAAAGGCTACGGAAACTACAGCAGCAGAGATTGTATCCTCTGCAATTAGTGGTACAGCAATTTCACAGGACGGAGAGACAGTAGCTAATGGAGATGGTCTTATTGGAATTGGCTTCGATGTTGATGTAGTTGTTGTGGAAGTTCCTACGGATAATGCAACTGTAACATCAGTAAATGACGCTTATGAGAGCATTACTAAAGAACACGAAGAAAAGACAGTATATACAGTTGAAGCTGGTGATACATTATCGGTTATTGCACAGAATAATGGACTTACAATGTCACAGCTTCTTGAGCTTAATTCTAATCTTACAGAGGACAGTGTAATTGCACCCGGGGATTCAATTGTTGTTACAGTTCCTAAATCAGAGATATCTGTTCTTACAACTTATCAGATGACTTATGAAGAAGATTATGAAGCAGAGCCTGATTATGAGGATGACAACACTAATTACAGAGGAACTAATACAGTTATTTCTGAAGGAACCGTTGGTCACAGATCTGTTATAGCAGAAGTTACCTACACTAATGGTAACGAAACAGGCAGAACATATGTTAAGGAGACTATTATTAAAGAATCCGTTCCGAAGACTATTGCAGTCGGAACGCTAACACCTCCAACATATTTAAGACCAATATCAGGAGGAACCTTATCATCCGAATTTGGTTACAGATGGGGAAGTTTCCACAAGGGTGTTGACTGGTATGTTACGCAGGGTACAACAGTTACAGCCGCCGCTGCAGGAACGGTTACCAGAGCCGGATGGTATGGCGATTACGGATATTGTGTTGATATTACACATAGTAATGGCACTATGACAAGATATGGTCACTTAAGTTCAGTGAAAGTAAGCGTTGGTCAGAGTGTTTCTCAGGGACAGGCTATTGCAGCATCAGGTAATACAGGCTATAGTACAGGCCCACATCTTCATTTTGAAATATGGGTTGGAGGAACTGTAGTGAATCCGCTCAATTACGTTAATAAGAATTAATAAGTATTGAATTAGGCTGCCCTGTTAAGGACAGCCTTTATTATGTAAATAAATGTATTTTAATGCATATAATAAAATAAGGGTGAAATTGCCATATTTTTATAAATGTATTTTCAGGGAAAATCTTTACAAATCGAAGTTCTGTGATATACTTTATAAGATGTGACTATTATGTTTAGAGGTGCTATATGGAACAATATGTTGTCAAGGGTGGAGTGCCACTCAGAGGAAAAGTTTCCATTGGTGGTGCAAAGAATGCGGCTTTAGGTATTCTTGCGGCAGCAATTATGACAGATGATACTGTAACAATTGAAAATGTACCTAATGTTAGAGACACAAGAGTTTTACTTCAGGCTATAGAAGGAATTGGTGCTAAGGTTAAGTATGTTTATAACAATTCCGTTCAGATAAATGGTGGTTCAATCTGTGATACCAATGTAGAATATGATTATATAAGAAAAATAAGAGCATCTTACTATCTGTTAGGTGCTTTACTTGGTAAGTACAATGAGGCTCATGTTGCACTCCCAGGAGGATGCAATATCGGAAGCCGTCCAATTGACCAGCATATCAAGGGCTTTAAGGCACTTGGTGCGGATGTTGATATAGATTGTGGAGTTGTACATGCAAAGGCAGAGAAGCTTACAGGAGCTCATGTTTATTTTGATGTTGTAACAGTTGGTGCAACAATTAATCTTATGATGGCTTCATGTATGGCAGAGGGAGACACTATTCTGGAAAATGCGGCTAAGGAACCGCATATAGTTGATGTAGCAAATTTTCTTAATTCTATGGGTGCTAACATTAAAGGTGCAGGAACTGATGTAATCCGTATCAAAGGTGTTAAGAGACTTCACGGATGTACTTATTCTATTATTCCGGATCAGATTGAGGCCGGAACATTTATGATGGCAGCAGCAGCTACACATGGTGATGTTGTTATTCAGGATATTATTCCTAAGCATATGGAATCAATATCTGCAAAGTTAATTGAGATGGGATGCAGGATTGAGGAAGGTGATGACAGCTTAAGAGTTATAGCAGAGGGCTGTACACTTAGGAGTACTAATGTTAAGACTTTGCCATATCCTGGATTTCCAACGGATATGCAGCCTCAGATTTCAGTTGTACTTGCACTTGCTGAAGGTTCAAGTATGGTAACTGAGAGCATATTTGAGAACAGATTCAAATATGTAGATGAGCTTGGAAGAATGGGTGCCAAGATTAAGGTTGAGGGTAACACAGCCTATATTGAAGGTGTTAAAAGTTTTTGTGGTGTGCAGCTTAATGCTCCGGATTTAAGAGCTGGTGCGGCACTTGTTATTGCTGCGCTCGCAGCAGATGGTATATCAGAGATTGATGATATTGAGTATATCCAGAGAGGTTATGAGGATTTTGAAGGAAAGATTACTAACCTTGGTGGAATTATTAAACGAGTTGATTCTGAGAGAGAACTTCAGAAGTTCAGGCTCAAGATAGGTTAATTGCAGGCTGTAGCGGATATTCCGTTACAGCTGTTTTAATTTATATTTAATAAAATTAATACATTTGTAATGTTACAAATATCCCTGTATATGGTAGTATTGAGAGGAAAAGGGGTTAATTATGAAGCTAAAGAATAAGTTGTATATTTCTTTCTGTATTATGGTTATACTTCCTGTGCTGCTGAGTGGTCTTGCTCTGGGAGGTCTGTATTGTGTACAGAAGGAAAGCATTGAGAGAACATATAATGTAGATGATGGGGCAATTCTCGTTGGCGTATATTCACCTATAATACTTTTTGGAAAGATTACTGACAGCATATATAAGGATATGAAGACGGAGGTTGATACTTCGCCGGAGCAGTTTACTAATAAGGAATATCTTGATGAATTATCAGGAGAGCTGTCATCTAAGATGTCCTGTCTTGTTGTAAGAAGGAATGGAATTATTATATATAATTCAACAGAAGCACCAGACAGCGAAATTGTAAAGATTCTTCCTGATTATTCTGCTGATGAAGAGAATGTTTCTGATGTTGGAACTTACAAGGGTGGGGAGTACCAGAGTCTTATAAAACAGCTTAATTTTAAGGATTCAGAAGATAATTTTTACAGCGTGTCAATTGTTACTTCATTGAAACAGATTCTTCCACAGGTTAAGACATTTATAATGCAGGTTATATTTGTTATAATTATGGTGTTAATTATTACAAGTCTTGGACTTACTCTGTGGATATACAGTTCTATTGTTAAGCCACTTAATAAGCTGAAGCTTGCAACTGATAATATTAAGGAAGGTAATATGGATTTCGAGATGCCAAAGGTATCTAATAATGAAATCGGAGATGTATGCCGGGATTTTGAGGAGATGAGAGTCGTACTTAAGCAGAGTGCGGAGGATAAGATTAAGTCTGATGCCGAGGAAAAGGAGCTTATCAGAAATATTTCACATGACTTAAAGACACCGCTTACGGCTATTAAAGGATATGTGGAAGGCTTGCGTGACGGAATTGCCAACACGCCTGAAAAGCAGGCTAAGTATATCCAGACTATTGCTAACAAGGTTAATGATATGGACAAGCTGATTGATGAGCTTACTATATATTCAAGGCTTGATACTAACAGGGTTCCATATACATTTGTCAGATGTAATGTAAGTGACTACTTTGGAGACTGTTGTGAAGAGATAGGCACTGAGCTTGAGGCAAGCCAGATTGAACTGGAATATAATGACCATCTCACTGAGCCGGCATATATGAATGTTGATCCGGAGCAGCTAAAGAGGGTTGTTAATAATATTATAAGTAACTCAGTTAAGTATATGGCTGAGGGACGACAGGGAAAGATTAAGATTGACCTGTATGATGAAGGCGACTACATTCATGCGATATTCTCAGATAATGGTATTGGCATTGCGGCTAAAGATGTTGAGAGAATATTTGAGCGTTTCTATAGAACTGATGAATCAAGAAACAGCAAGCATGGTGGAAGTGGTATAGGCCTTGCAATTGTTAAGAAGATTGTTGAGGACCACAAAGGAAAAATATGGGCAGAGAGTGTAGAGGGCGAAGGCACGACCATGCATCTTAATCTGCTTAAAGCAAAGGATGAAGAGAATCCTGAGAATGCATAATGAAACTACACGAAAGGGGACTGGCTATGAGCAAGATATTAATTGTAGAAGATGAAGAGAGTATTGCAGATATTGAGAAGGATTACCTTGAACTTAACGGATATGAGGTTGAGGTATGTAATGATGGAACAAGTGGCCTTGCGGCTGCACTGCATGAGGATATTGATATGTGTATCCTTGATATCATGCTTCCCGGAACTGATGGTTTCGAGATATGCAAGCAGGTAAGAGAAGTTAAGGATATTCCTATTATCATGGTATCTGCCAAGAAGGAAGATATTGATAAGATAAGAGGACTTGGAGTTGGTGCGGATGATTACATGACCAAGCCATTCAGCCCTAGTGAGCTTGTTGCAAGAGTAAAGGCACATCTTGCAAGATATGACAGACTTGTAAGTAATTCTAAGAACAATAACAATATTATTGAAATCAGAGGAATAAAGATTGATAAGACAGCAAGAAGAGTATTTGTTAATGGTGAGGAGAAGCCATTTACAACAAAGGAATTCGATCTTCTTACATTCCTTGCAGAGAATCCTAACCATGTCTTCACTAAGGAAGAACTTTTCAAGGAAATCTGGGATATGGATTCAATCGGTGACATCGCAACTGTAACTGTCCATATCAAGAAGATAAGAGAGAAGATTGAGCTTGATACAAGCAAGCCTCAGTATATTGAGACTATATGGGGAGTTGGTTACCGCTTTAAGATGTAATTGACTAACCGCATGCTTGGTATGCTGGTGAAGCGACGGATTTAATTAACCAAAAGCCTACTAAGTTACCAATAAATCTAGTTTTAGTAGGCTTTTTAGAAGCTTATTCTGCTGGTTGATATGGCATAGACCTACGAAAAGAGATGTATAAGCTCTTTTCGTAGGTCTTTTTTGATGATAAATGTATGTATATGACTGAGATGTGAGCGAAAAAGCCTACTAACTAGCCAAGAGAAAAGTCAAGTCCAAATTTGTGTGTAAATTCATCTTTCAGTTATGTGGTTTTATCTAC
>OGYL01000672.1_pt1 | contig 27363 bp, 25 predicted proteins | sample 1576541 | NCBI WGS metagenome assembly OGYL01 (sample SAMEA3541551, study PRJEB24748) | human gut metagenome | biome: human gut; feature: human-associated habitat; material: faeces | place: China | collected 2012 | reverse complement strand
GCACTGGCGGCGGCTTTGGAGGATTTAGCGGGTTCGGCGGCTTTGACATGGGCGACATATTCGGCGATATTTTTGGCGGCGGTTTTTCCTCCCGCGGTACATCCAGGCGCGGCCCGCAGCGCGGAAGCAATGTGTCTGCACAGGTAACTATTAGCTTTGAAGAGGCGGCGTTTGGCTGTGAAAAAGAAATTAATATTTACCGGATTGAAAATTGTCCCGACTGCGACGGAACGGGAGCAAAACCCGGTACTGAAACCGCAACCTGTACCGTGTGCGGCGGCACTGGCCAGGTTCGGTCCACACAGCGAACTATTTTAGGAAACATGCAGACAGTAACGACCTGTTCGGCCTGCGGCGGCAAGGGTACGGTAGTGAAAGATCCATGCCCGAAATGCGCCGGCAAGGGCAAAATTAAAAAGGGAAGAAAAATTAAAGTGAAAATTCCATCCGGAATTGACGACGGTCAGACAATTTCGCTAAGCGGCCAGGGCAATGTGGGCGAAAGCGGCGCGCCTAACGGTGACCTGTATGTTGCTGTGAATGTTCGCCCCAGCGCCGATTTTAAACGTAGCGGATTTGACGTGTCCTACGACATGACCATCAGCTTCGCGGAAGCGGCCTTGGGTGCAACTGTGGAAGTGCCCACGTTAGACGGTAAGGTGAAGTATGACATACCGGAGGGAACACAGCCGGGAACGGTTTTTCGGTTTAAGGGCAAGGGAATTCCATATCTGAAACGCTCAGGACGCGGCGACCAGTATGTCAGGGTGAACATTGAAGTGCCAAAGCACCTTTCAAAGAAACAAAAGGACCTGCTCCGTGAATTTGCAGGAATGGCAAAGCCAAAATCGAAGGGATTCTTTGATAAATAACGATTCTAAAGGGCATTATTATAGTAAAATGGTTTATGGCCCACATAAACCATTTACGCAAATTCATCTTGTGGGCAGAAAGGCAATGAATAGAAAATGTCAGAACTTTTACGCGACAATAAAAACGGCTGGGAGTCCTTAAAAGAAGCGGAAAAACAAGACGTTTTTCAGTTTTGCGGCGACTATATCCAGTTTTTAAATTCTTCAAAAACCGAGCGCCTGGCCGTACAAGAGGCAATAAAAATTGCAGAGCGCAGCGGCTTTTGCGATATTAGCACGAAAGAAAGCCTAAAACCCGGTGACAAGGTTTATTTCAATAACCGCGGCAAGGGCCTATACCTTGCAAACATAGGAAGCGAGGATATTACGTCAGGCATTAATTTTGTTGTGGCCCACATTGACTCGCCGCGTTTGGACTTAAAAGCAAACCCGCTTTATGAAGACGCGGATATGGCGCTGTTTAAGACCCATTATTACGGCGGAATTAAAAAATATCAGTGGACAGCAATGCCCATGTCTCTGATCGGCGTTGTGTATAAAAAAGACGGCACAAAGGTTGATTTTACAATCGGCGAAGAAGCTGGTGACCCAATTTTCTGTGTCAGTGACCTGCTTCCGCATTTGGCATCAAAACAAATGCAGAAAAAGGGTGGCGAACTCATTGAAGGGGAGAGCCTGAACCTGATTATCGGAAGCATGCCGGACGACTGTGAAAAAGACAAGTTTAAAACGGCTGTGATGAAACTGTTAAATGAAAAATACGGTATCACAGAAGATGATTTTGTGACAGCCGAAATTGAGGCTGTGCCCGCGTTTAAGGCCTGCGATTTAGGTCTTGACAGAAGCATGGTCGGCGGTTATGGACAGGACGACAGAGTGTGCGCCTACACTGCACTTCGCGCTGTTTGCGAGTCGGAAAACCCGAAAAAAACGGTTGCGTGCGTTTTGGTTGACAAAGAAGAAATTGGTTCTATGGGCAACACAGGAATGCTCAGCGCCGCATTTGAATACGGCACCGCCCAGTTAATTTCAAAAACAAAAGGCGACTACAGCGAGCTATTAAAGCTTGAAACATTCCGCAACTCAAAGTGCATGTCGGCAGACGTAAATGCGGCGTTTGACCCCAATTATCCCGACGTAAATGAAAAGAACAATGCAGCCTATCTGGGCCACGGCCCCACGCTGACCAAATTTACCGGTTCCAGGGGAAAATCCGGAACGTCTGATGCGAATGCCGAGTTTATGTCGGTGGTACGCGGTGTATTGGATCAAAACAATGTTATTTGGCAGACCGGTGAGCTGGGACGGGTTGACATTGGCGGCGGCGGAACCATTGCGCAGTTTGCGGCTAACTTAGATATTGAAGTAGTCGACTGCGGAACTGCTCTTTTGTCCATGCATGCACCGTTTGAAATTGCATCAAAACTGGATATTTACATGACCTACAGAGCGTATAAGGCATTTATTACATTGTAACTTACAAGAGGAGGGAAGATATCCCTCCTCTTTTTGCAGAAAGGGGAAAAGATATTTGAATATACGATTTTCAGATAAGACAGACGTTCCGCAGCTAAAGCACATCTGGAAAGTGTGTTTTGGCGACAGTGACGATTATATTAACATGTTTTTTCAACATCTTTACACACCCGGCCAAACGGTGGTTACGTGCAGCGGTGAAACAGCAATTGGCGTTGTTTACCTGCTGAAGGCGTCGCTGCTTCACAGAGATTTCCTGTATGGATATGCCATTGGGGTTTTGCCGGAATTCAGGGGAAATTCGGTGTGCCAAAAAATGTTGGAATTCATACGCGAAGAAGCAAAGCAAAAAAACATTTTATTTGGCCTTCACCCGGCAAATGACAAACTGTTTTCCTTTTATAAACGAATTGGCCTTGAGGAAATGTACTGTTTAAAAACGATAGATGCAAGTCATTTTAATGGCTGTGCGTCTTTTAACATGTCAGACATTTCTGCACACGACTATTTTCACCTGCGCGAGCAGGCGTTTGCACCTCTTGTTTCCTGGGATGAAAAGATGCTTGCATATATGATAACAGAAGCAAGGTCCACAGGGGGATTTGCAAAGAAAATTTTAATTGACGGCCGCGAACGGATTTTGCTGGGCAGAGTGTATGACAAAACGGTTTTTGTGAAAGAAACCACCATGTCGGATGAAGAAATTAAAACTGGGAGCCAATTTTTAAAACAATATTTTCATGCGGAGAAAATAATTTATACTTTGCCGGAGATTTCTGCATTAAAGGGAAAAACGGACACCACAATTTTAGGATTTGACAGCGGCAGACACGGCATATATATGAATTTATTCCTGGATTGACTTGACTTTGTATTTCTGCAGTGTTATGATATTATCAAAATTTATATATAAAGAAGGTTGCCACATGAAAAACTTTCAGCCAATTGTTCACACCCAGGAACTAGCAGAAAGAATAATGCCGCAGCTGCGCTATGACGGGAGTTTAAGCTTTACTAAATGGCAGAAAATGGCAGAAACTAAGCTAAAAGCACTATTGGGTATGGATAAATTTAAACAATGCAAAGATTGCTTAGAAATCGAATATGACGTTGAGCGAGATAAGTTTCGTGAAATACGGTTCAATTTTCAAAGTGAGGAAGGCTATTTTGTCCCATGCCACTTTTTAATCCCGAAAGGATTAAAAGGCCCGGCCTCGGTAGTTTTGTGTTTGCAGGGACATTCAACCGGCATGCATATTTCTCTTGGACGGGCTAAATTTGAACGGGACGCGCGCTTAATTGAGGACGGAAGCCGTATGTTTGCGATTCAGGCTGTTGAACACGGACTTTGTGCCCTGACCATTGAACAGAGAAATTTTGGTGAATGCGGTGGGACAAAAAGCGGGCCAAACTGCCACCTATCGTCCACTGCGGCGCTTTTAATTGGCCGAACGGCTGTAGGTGAGCGGGTTTGGGATGTGAGCAGGGCCATTGACATTTTAGAAAAGCATTTTCCCCAGGCTGACAGGACTAAAATTGTTTGTATGGGAAATTCTGGCGGTGGAACAACTTGCTTTTATGCCGCCTGCCTGGACAAGCGGATTTCCATTGCGGTTCCTTCCTGCGCGGTGTGCTCTTTCGACGATTCTATCATGGCAATGGATCACTGCATTTGTAACTTTATTCCCAACATCAGGCTGTTTTTTGACATGGGTGACTTAGCTGGACTTATCGCGCCGAGAAAGCTGATTGTTGTGTGCGGCAACCAGGATCCAATTTTCCCTTTAAAGGGCGTGGCGAAAAGCTATGATATAATTTTAAAACTGTTTCAAGTGGCTGGTGCTGTTAAAAATTGCACGCTGGTCATCGGCGAGGGCTCGCATAGATTCTATCCGGAAAACACATGGCCCGAAATTATAAAATATTTAGAAAATTGAGGTAAACATGAAGAAAAAAGTTTCAGATTCCTTTACGGAACAGGTTCACATTTTATCACAGGGAAATTTAAACGGATACAGCCGTTTGTTCGGCGGCCAGCTTATGGGCTGGATTGACGTAGTTGCAGCCGTAGTAGCCCGCAGACATTCTGGGCGAAATGTTACAACGGCCGTGGTGGATATGCTACAGTTTCAGGCGCCGGCATATGCTAACGACACCGTGTTGATTTTAGGAAAAATAACCTATGCCGGACGAACCTCCATGGAAATTAAAGTTACGGTTTATGTGGAGGAATTAAGCGGCGAGCGAAAGCTGATTAACACCGCCTATGTGGTTATGGTTGCACTGGACGAAAATGAGCGGCCAACAGAGGTGCCGGGATTGATTTTAGAAACTGAGGAAGAACGGACGGAATATGAAAATGCAAAATTAAGAAAAGCGCGGAGAATGGAATATAAAGGCTGATTGGAGGAAGAAAATGTTATATCAGAAAGAGTTGTTTCAAAAGTATGAAACCGATGTGTTTGTGGCAGGCGGCGGTGCGGCAGGTGTAGCGGCGGCGGTTGCTGCTGCAAAAAAGGGAAAAACAGTCTTTCTCGCCGAGTCCTGCGGCGCATTTGGCGGGCTTGGCACGTCCGGCATGGTGCCGGCCTTTGCGCCCTTTGACGACGGCGTGAATATGGTTGCTTCCGGCATTGGGCTTGAAATTCGAAAAAACGTGTCGAAGCATGTGCCGCTTAATACATATTGGACGCCCATTGACACAGAAGAATTAAAACGGGAATACGACAGGATTATTACGCAGGCGGGAATTCAGTTTTCCTTTTTCACTACCGTTTATGACGTCATTGCCCGCCACGGACGGATTGAATCGGTGATTTTGGGTTCAAAAAGCGGACTGTTTACCGTGAAAGCTAAAATTTACATTGACTGCACAGGCGATGGTGATTTGTGCGCCTTTGGCGGCGGTGAGTTTGAAATGGGAGACGAAAACGGAACGGTGATGCCCCAAACCCTTTGCAGTTTATGGGCAAATATAGACCGTGAAAAAATCTGCGAGCCTGAAAACAAGTATATTGAGCAGGCCTTTCAAGACGGCGTGCTCAGTTTTGAAGACCGCCACCTGCCCGGATTTTTTCACCGGGAAGACGGCATAGGCGGTGGCAATATCGGACACACCTTTGGCGTGAACCCAACAGATGAGGTTTCTCTGTCCAAAGGAATGATGTGGGGCAGAAAATCCATGATGGAATATGAAACATATTATAAAACCTATTTAAAAGGTTATGAGCGCATGTCCCTTTGCGGCACTGCTGCAATTTTAGGCGTGCGGGAGTCCCGCAGAATTACCTGCGACTATACATTGAACGTTAACGATTTTATTTCGCGTGCTGTGTTTGAAGATGAAATCGGCCGCTATTGCTATCCGGTTGACATTCACGTAATGAACACGGACAAAAAGGAATATGAACGCTTTGAAAAGGAATATGAAACCTTGCGGTTTAAAAAAGGAGAGTCTTATGGCATTCCATTCCGGTCGTTAGTTCCAAAATCATTTTCAAACGTATTAGTGGCGGGGCGGTGTATTGGAACTGACAGGCAGATGCAGGCTTCTGTCCGCGTCATGCCGGGGTGCTTTATCACGGGCCAGGCGGCAGGCGCCGCCGCGGCTTTGGCATGTGAGGCAGAAGACGTAAGAAACGTGAAACTGCCGGAGCTTTTTAAAAGCCTTCAAACGATCGGCGCATACCTTCCTAACAACGAAGTATAAGTTTTGGCGGAAAGCGTAAGCTTTCCGCCTTTTTTTAAACTTTTTGTAATTATCACATGTTACGCTTGAAATAAACGTCTGGTTGTAGTAAAATAATAATGTTAATCTTGTATGACACGGAGGAAAACTTATGAAATTATACCGGAATATTATAATTATCGCCATAGTGGTTGCCGTTTTGGGCGGCGCGATGTATTTCGTTTCAAAATATCTGCCGGAAAACGATAACAGCGCGAACGTCACGCAGCAGCCCGCTGAAGACGATATGTTCAGCATATATAAAGGGAACAGTGAAAACGTATCGAGAATTCAAATTAAAAATGCCGATGAGGAATATGCGGTGTCTTTAAGCGGTGAAACTTGGGTGATGAATGGCGACAGCACAATCCGCCTCAAACAGACCAACGTAAAATCGCTTCTTTACACCTGCACGTCTGTGTCGGTGAAAAAAACGGTTTCGGAAACTTCGGAAAAAGCAGCTGACTTCGGATTTTCAGCTCCCACAGGCTATGCCGAGCTTTTCTTCAACGATGGCACGACAAAAAGAATTACGGTAGGCAACAAAACACTGGACGGGCAGGACTATTATATTATGGTGTCAGATGATGAGAAGATTTATCTGAAAAACACCTATGGCTCAGAAAGTTTAATTCCTTCAAGCCAGTCTCTGCGCGACTTATCGCTGATTTCGGTAGACTCGTCCGACCTGAGTACCTTAAAACATGTTTATATGTCAAAACAGGGCAACACGGCGGTTAAGCTTGAAAACACAAACATTGGAACCAGCGAAAATCCAAACTATCAGTGGAGGATGCTGGAACCCGTTTTTGCTGAAATGAACGGACAGGTGTTTACAGACAAAATTATTAGCTGTTTTGAAGCGTTTCAGGCAGCGGCGGTGGTGGAGGACCATCCGGATAATTTAAGCACATATGGTCTTGACGCCCCCTATGCTGAGTTTTCTGTAGGTACGGCGGATAAAACACTTAACATGAAAGTCGGCGGGGAAACCGACACCTACAGGTTTTTAATGGAGGAGGGTTACGACACCGTTTATGCGGTGCCAAAATCCAGTTTGACGTTTTTAGACGTAGCCTATGTAGATTTGATGAGCAATTTAATTCATGTGGAATATATCAGCAACGTTGATAAGGTGGCAGTGGTTTCAGGCAACACGAAATATGATATGGAAATCAAGGGCGAAAAAGGCGCGGAGGAATATTATATCAATGGTGTTAAAATTCAAAAAGAAACTTTTTCAAAGGCTTATCAGGCGGTAATCGGCATCAGCTTGGACAGCCTTGATTTAACCAAAGAGCCAACTGTAACCCCTGCGGCCTACATCAAATATACGAAGAAAGACGGCAGTACTACTCTGGTTGAATTTCTGCCGGTTGACGAGCGGAATTACCGCGTTACCGTTGACGGAAAAGGCAGCAGCATAACGAACAAAAAGAATTTTGAAGGCGTGCTTTCGAAACTTGAAGAAACGGTAAAAGGCGCAAACTAACAGGGGGCAACATGACAAAAGAACAGTTTAAACAGATTACAAAGTCTAACGTGCTTCTGCCTGCTGCATTTTTTGAAAGAACAGAGCACATATATCAAACGTTTGGTGCGTTTTTAGACAGCGGCGCAAACTTTTTCATTGCGCCAACCTATCTCTATTCTAAAGAAGCGGAAAAGCTTGAGGCGTTTCGCCAAACGGAGAACGCCGCCAAAGAGCATGCTTTTGTGTGCAGCGCCGTCGCACCGCCAAAGGAGCGGACCGTTTTTTCCGGCGGTACGCTCAGTGTTGACGGTTTCTGCAAAATTATAAAAAATGAGGCCGCATTTCTTTATGAAAATGCCCCTGGCGCCGTGATGTTTTTGTTTGGACTTCAAACCCTTGCAGAGGCAAAATATGCAGTGTATGCCGTAAAAGAAGTGTGTGACCTGCCGGTTTGTGTTTTGCTGGATTTTCAAAACAATCTGCATCTTGCCGACGGGTTCAATATTGCTTCGTCTGTGATAACGCTTCAAAGCCTTGGCATCAGCGCGTTAGGAGTTATGGCAGAAGACTGTGACCTTGCATTAGACATACTTTTGGAAATGAAAGAGTTTGCCTCGGTTCCGCTTTTTGTGTTTCCCGGCGCAGGCGATTTCATCACTCCCACGGAATATGCCCAGTATGCGCAGGATTTTGTGAATAACAAGTGTGTCATGTTTGGCGCTGGCAAAGGAGCCGACGCGCGCTTTACGGCGCAGATTGCCAAAGAACTGTGGCAGCTTGAGCCGTTTATGCCCGATTTTCCAACAGTGAATGCGGTTTGCGGCAAAAACCAGATTTGTTTTTTTGACTTTGAAAACCGAACGATAGGAAAAAGCACCAAACTGATTGAAATTGATTTAGAAAAGGTTTCCAAGCTTTCAGAAGTGGATTTTGTCATTGAAAAATTGATTCAGGCAGGACTTCCGCCTGTTTGCTTTCTGTCTAAGGAAATTGATATTTTAGAACGGGCAGTTTTTGCCTATCCGGGCAGGGCAGCGGTGAAGTCTGACGAATATGGCGAGATAACTGCAAAAGAGTATGGCGCATTGATTTTAAGCGGACAAGAAGGAGATTTTTAAATGTATGCACTTCCAATTGCACAACTGATTGAGGAATTTGCCAAGCTTCCCGGAATTGGAAAACGGTCGGCAGAACGGCTTGCTTTCCATATTTTAAAACAGCCGAAGGACCAGGTGGAGAGGTTTGCGAAATCACTTTTGGCGGCAAAAGAAAAAATAACCTTTTGTCCGGTTTGTCAGTCTCTGACAGACAGCGTTCCTTGTGCGATTTGCGCAAATACTAAGCGGGACCACGGTGTGATTTGCGTGGTGGAAAATCCGAAAGACATTTTGGCTATGGAAAAAACAAAAGAATTTTCCGGTGTCTATCATGTGCTTCATGGCGTGATTTCCCCGATGGACGGAATTGGTCCAAATGATATTAAAATAAAAGAACTGTTGGTGCGGACGGAAAAAGAACCGGTCCGCGAAATTATTATGGCCACGAACCCAACCATTGAGGGCGAGGCGACGGCAATGTATATTTCTAAGCTGTTTAAGCCTTTTGGCATTAAGGTTACCAGAATTGCCCACGGCCTGCCCGTTGGCGGCGAGCTTGAGTATGCGGACGAAATTACGATTACCCGGGCGCTGGAAGGCCGGCATGAAATTTAACAGAAAGGCTTAGGCTTTTTATGGTGCTGAACGAAAATGAACGGATTGAGGATTTGGGCGGCGGATTTCAAATCATTCAGGATAAAACGAAATTCTGTTACGGAACAGACGCCGCGGTTTTGGCGAAATTTATTGCGGCAAAGCCAAAGGAAAAGGTGATAGACCTGTGCAGCGGAACGGCAATTGTTCCGATTTTGCTCTGCAAATATACCAAATGCGCTGATTTTACCGCCTTAGAGCTTCAGGAAGAGATGTGCGCAATTGCAAACAGGTCGGTTGCACTAAACGGCCTGGAGGATAAAATTAAAGTAATTTGCGGCGATTTAAAAGACGTAAAAATGATGTTTGTCAGCGGCAGTTTCGATGTCGTGAGCTGCAATCCGCCATATATGGTAAAGGGTACCGGCAAAATGAACGGCTCGTTTAGTGTGCAGATTGCGCGGCACGAAATTTTTTGCACTTTAGAGGACGTTGTGCGCTCCAGTGCCTTTCTGCTTAAAAGCGGTGGGCGGTTTTATATGGTGCACAGGGCGGAACGGCTTGTGGATATTTTTGTGCTGATGAGAAATTATAAAATTGAACCGAAGAAGATGACCTGGGTGTGTGCTGGGCCGAACAGCGCGCCGTCACTGGTTTTGGTTGAAGGACAAAAGGACAGGAACAGCGGAATTGTTGTAACAAAACCGCTGTATGTCAATTTTTAGCGGAGGACGTTTATGAGCGAACAAGCAGGCGTATTATATTTGGTTGCAACGCCGGTTGGCAATTTAGAGGATATTACATACAGGGCGCTGAGAATTTTAAAGGAAGTGGATTTCATTGCGGCGGAGGACACGCGGCATTCTCTTAAGCTGTTAAACCATTTTGAAATCAGCAAACCCATGATCAGCTATTATGAGCACAACATCAGAGCGCGCGGCGAACAAATTATAAAAAGGTTAAAAGACGGCCAAAACGCCGCCCTGGTGACAGATGCCGGCACGCCGGCCATCTCTGACCCCGGTGAGGACATTGTAAGGCTCTGTGTGGAAGAGCACATTCACGTTGTTCCTATTCCCGGTGCGGTTGCGGCAATTAACGCGCTGATTTGCTCCTCGCTTCCCACATCGCGCTTTTCCTTTGAAGGCTTTTTAAGCGTGAATAAAAAAAGCAGAATTGACCATTTATCTTCTGTGAAATTTAGCAGATATACACTCATTTTTTATGAAGCGCCTCACAAGCTTTTAAACACTCTGTGCGATATGCTGGAATATTTTGGTGACCGAAAGATTACTGTTGCCCGCGAACTTACAAAAAAATATGAAGAATTTTTATATACTACCATCAGCGGTGCAATTAGCCATTTTAAAGATGTGCCGCCCAAAGGTGAATTTGTGCTTGTGGTGGAAGGGGCGAAAGATGCAAAAGAGACAACAGTTTTTGATAATATGTCCGTTTTGGAGCATATTAATTATTATATGCAGGCGGGCTTGGATAAAAAAGAGGCAATGAAAAAGGTTGCGCAGGACCGCGGTGTTTCCAAGCGGGAAATTTATGCGGAAACAATAAAGAATTGAGGAGATTGGATATGGACAGTGTGAAATGCTTTAATTTGAAACAGGGACTAAATTTATATTATATCCCGGTAAATAAATTTAAAACAACCTATGTGAGTATTAATATCCATAACGAGCTGAAGGAGGAAGCTGCCTCAAAGTGTGCGCTTTTAGCAGATGTTATGCGCCGTGGAAGCAGGAAGTTTCCGGATGAGCCTTCCATGTCGGCTTATCTTCAGGGTCTTTTTGGAGCGTCTTTTTCAACGGATATTAAACGAAAGGGCATTGACCAGATTTTAACGTTTGCAGTTACTGCTGTAGACGACGCATATCTGCCGGAGGGGGAAGCTTGCTTCGACAAGGTGTTGGAATTTTTGTTCGACATGCTGTTAGACCCATATTTAGAAAACGGTGCATTTTGCCCAACCTATGTCAGTCAGGAAAAGGCAAATTTAATGAACGACATCAACGCGCTGGTAAACGAAAAACGGGCTTATTCCGTTTGGCGGTTAATTGAAAACATGTGTGAGGGCGACGTATATTCTGTTCATGAGCTGGGAAGCGCTGAGAAAGTGGAGAACATTGACGCAGAAGAATTATATGCCTTCTATCAGAATTTGCTAAAGACCGGGCCGATTGATATTTTTGTAACAGGAAACGCAGACGTGAGCAAAATTTGTGCCTATGCACAAAAGCGGTTCGAAGCAGTTCAATTTGCAAACTTTACCTATCCGGTTCCTGATTTGTATCATAAAAACTTAGGCGGCAAAGAGGTGACGGAACGGTTTGACGTGACGCAGTCAAAACTTTGCCTGGGGTATAAAACATCGGTTTCTCCCACCAGCAAGGACTATTACAAGCTGATGGTTTACAATGGAATTTTGGGAGGCGGAGCCCACTGCAAGCTGTTTAACGAGGTGAGAGAGAAGTTGAGCCTGGCATATTATGCCGGTTCCAGGCTGGAACGGTTTAAAGGGCTGATGATTCTATCGGCAGGAATTGAAAGCGGCAACAAACAACAGGCGTTAGACGAAATTTTTGCCCAGGTTGATTTGATGAAGCAGGGCAAATTTACTGAAACAGAATTCGACGCTGCGGTGAAAAGTATTGTGAATTCATTGCGGACAATTGGCGACAGTATCGCATATCTTTGCGACTATTACCTCGGGCAGACAATTACAAACACGCAAATCAGCCTGGAGGAATATATTGCAGAAATTGAAAAAGTTACTCCGGAAGACGTGGTTGCAGTTGCCCAAAATATTTCACTTGAAATGGTTTATTTTCTGACGGGAAAAGAAAGTGAGGAAAAATAAAAATGGAATTTGTAAAACATTTTTCTAAACAGCTGAACGAAACGCTCTACAACGGTAACCATAAAAGCGGTTTAAAGGTTTATGTCATGCCAAAATCCGGCTACAGCAAAAGTTATGCGGTTTTTGGCACGCATTTTGGCTCTGTGGACAATAAATTTACTGCGCCGGGAGAAACAACACCTACGGAGCTACCCGACGGCGTGGCGCACTTTTTAGAGCACAAACTGTTTGAACAGCCCGACGGCGGAAGTGTGTTTGCGGAGTATGCAAAATTCGGTGCAAATGCCAATGCCTTTACAAGCTTTAACATGACGGGATATCTGTTTGAGTGTACTGCAAACGTCATTGAAAACTTAAAAATTTTGCTGGATTTTGTGTGCAAGCCCTATTTTACAGATGAAAACGTGGCAAAAGAGCAGGGGATTATCGGTCAGGAAATTAAGATGTATGACGACGATGCAGACTGGAGATGCATGATTAATTTTCTCAGCGCCATGTATGAACAGCATCCGGTGAAAAACGACATTGCAGGCTCTGTGGAATCCATCAGTAAAATTGACAAAGATCTGCTGTATAAGTGCTACCGTAATTTTTATAACATGTCTAACATGGTGCTGTTTGTAATCGGCGAGGCTACGCCTGACCAGGTGGGTGCCTGTGTGGATGAAGTTATTACTGACTATGAAATCCTGCCGGGAAAACCTGTGAGAGATTATGGAAATGAACCGAAAAAAGTGGTGCAAAACACGGTGAAGCAATCTTTAGACGTGTCTGTTCCCACATTTATGCTGGGTTTTAAAGATACCGACACAGGATATAACGGACCGGCGCTTTTAAAGAAAAACATTGAGTTTTCTTTTATCATGGAGGTCGCCTTTGGCAAAACCAGCTATATTTATAATAAGCTATATAACGAGGGGCTTATAATGGGCTTTTTAGATTATGAAACTGAATGTGAAAAGGACTATAGCTTTATATCTGTTTCTGGGGAAAGCAACAACCCTGAACAAGTGCGCGAGGTGGTATTTGAGGGCCTTGAAAAGCTGAAAGAAGAGGGAATTCAAGCAGCTGACTTTGAGCGGCTCAAAAAAGCATTTTTTGGCCGGTTTGTAAAGCAGTTTGATAATATTAACGCCATTGCACACGGATTTTTGGCAAACACCTTTAATAACGTTGGGCTGTTCGATTATATCGACGTAATCGAAACGGTAACGTTAGACGATATTAACAGGCGGCTTAACCATGGATTTTTAAAAGATCTGGCTGTACTTTCGATTATTGAACCGGTGAAAAAATAAGGAGGGGATGATCGTGGTAAATGCAATTGCTTTCCCGGGGCTTCGGCTTGGGCCGTTTATGGTGAGAGAATCTTTTCAGCTGTTTGGGTTAACCATTCATTGGTATGGCGTTATCATTGCCGCCGGGATTTTGGTGGCATATCTTTATTGTACGCACATTGCAAAGGACTATGGGATTTCCAAAGACAATCTTTTAGATATTTTAATTTTTGGCTTGCCGTCATCCGTCATTTGTGCGCGGCTTTATTACGTAATTTTTGAGTGGAACAGCTACAAGGATAATTTGATGGATATATTTAAAATTTGGGAAGGCGGAATTGCAATTTACGGCGCTGTGATCGGCGCCTGCCTCTCTACATATATCTATTGCCGAGTGAAAAAAATTAGTGTTTTAAAGGCCTTTGACATTGGTGCATTCGGTCTTTTAATCGGCCAGATATTTGGCCGCTGGGGCAATTTTGTAAACGCGGAGGCATACGGTGCCATTACAGACCTTCCGTGGCGCATGGAGCTTTTAGATTTAGGAATTGCGGTTCATCCCACATTTCTATATGAGTCCCTTTGGAATGTGGGCGTGTTTCTTATCATGGTCTTGCGCCGCAAAAAGATGTCGTTCAGCGGAGAAGCGTTTTTAAGCTATATTACGCTTTACGGATTGGGGCGGTTTTGGATTGAGGGCCTCAGAACAGACAGTTTATTTTTAGGGCCTTTTCGTATTTCACAAATCGTTGCAGTCGCCTGTGTTATTTTTGGAATTGTTTTAATCATTGTAAATAAGCGAAAGCAGAAAACGCTGATATAAAAGAAAAAAGCCCCGCATGAGAGCGGGGCTTTCTTTTATACTTTTACTTAACTGTAAATGATTTTGCTGCTGTCTGCGGAATGCAGTCTTCTAAGTCGCTCCACACAAACAGCTTTGCGTGTGTAATGGTTGCAGAAGCAGGCACGGACGCGTATGCCGTTACAACGGCTGCGTCTGCTACATCGGTAAATCCAGTGGAAACAAGCTCTTTGTCGTTGTAAAGTGCTAAAATTGCTTTGCCTGTTACAGCTTCAGCCATTGTTGCCTTTGCGGTTGCTGTGCCGTCTGTTATGGCAAAGCTATCAGCAGGGCTGAACTCTAAATAGTCTAAATAGAGTGCATAGTCGGCACTAGAGCTGCGCTTTTCAATCCGGAAAATAAGATTGTGGTCTCCGGCTGGAAGAAATACTGTGCCGTTATGAAAAGTGGCCGGAGCCCATTTGCTATTAAAGTAAGTATATTTGCCGTCATTATCTTTTTCAGTGTCCGCATATGTCGTCACATTGTTGCTCAGACAAAGGCCGTTGATGCTGTTTAAAAAGATATCATAGCTACTGAAGTTATCATTAATCACATATTCTATATCATAATTGTCTGCTTGCTCTACGGTAATCGGAATTATAAAAGTTTCGTAGTCATTCGCCGCAAGGTTATCAGTGCTATCAATCCCCAAATACTTCCCGTTGCTGCAGCGTGTAGTAGATGAAATATTCGGCGTATGAGTTGAGCCATCGTTCTGAAGAATGGAAAAATTCTTTTGGTAATCCTCAAATTCAATCCTGGTTGCGGCATCTTTTTTGATGGCAAGCATTTCGGGCGGGATAATTTTAAGATAATCCATGCAAATGCAGACGTCTCGTTGACTGTTCTCAGCCGGCCTTGTCAGCAGTTTTAAATGAATGGTGTGTTCGCCGGAGGGTAGAGTGGCTGAAAAATCATACTGATAAGCCTGGTGCCATGTTTGGTCGAAGTATGTCCACTTGTTGTCAACCTTTTCGGATTCCAAAGCGACACCATTATTGCCCTCTTTCGTCCAAAACGGTGTTTCAGCATCATCTAAATATAACTCTGTGACGCTAAAACTATTACCAGATGCAACATATTTAAAGTCATAACTACCTTCCGCGTCTACAGAAACCGGGATGTCAAGCGTAACGGGGTCTGTTCTGATCGCCGTATCAAAGTGAATATATCCGCTGCCGCTTGTTTGGCTGGTTCCTGTTTTTACGTTGGGTGTTACGTTTACAAAATCGTCTGCATAGTCTTCAAATTCAAGCGTGGTCACTTTGTCCTGAGAAATTGAGGCCGTTTTTGGGGTGAACTGCAAGTAGTCTGCGCAGAACAGATTAGGCTGTGAGGTAACAGTAGGTGCGTCTACCTGAAGTTTCACCGTGTGTGTTCCCTTGCTTAACGTAACATTTTTCCGGTAAATTCGCATCGGAATATAGGACCACGGATACGTTTTACCCACAGAAATGTCTTCAGCATAGGAGCTGTCGTTTTTACCGATTATTTCATTGTCAATGAGCAGCGTAACGGCGCTGACATAATCACTGCTGCATTGGTCGCCCAAGGCATATTCCAAGTTATATTCTCCGCCTACAGGTAGATTAATTTCAAAGGTACACGATGCGTCTGTAGTTCTTGCAACTGTGCCAGTACTAACGGTACCTCCCTGACTAGACGATACTAATTTTCCGTTACTTGCAAGAGTGCTGGTTTTTATAATACTCGTTATGGGGTAATAATCCTCAAACTCATATCTAATTGCATTTGCAGGAATTGAATTTTCCTCAGTGGTACAGGTAGCTGAAAGAGGAGTGCCAAAAACTCCCAGCGGGCTCATGGGATAAACGTTAACATTGAAAGTTGCTCCGTAACCCAGTCCGCCGATGGTTCTTGTGTAACTCGTTGCCCTGCTGCTCTCCGGCAAGTAAAAATCTGCCTGATATGTTTGTGTGGCAAGAACCGAACCGCTTTCATTTGTGACTTCTACCTTATAAGCTCTCACAAATCCGTCCTGTTGACTGCCTGACTCCAAATTTGTTGCATTGTTTGGGTAGGTAACGGTAATGCCATTTCCTACAGGCGTTGCAGTGATTTCAGCACCGGCAGGAAATTCGGGTACCGCGGAGTTTTGACGCTTGTCAGCAGAATAAAGGTAATGGTCTGTGTCATTGTTTGGCTCTTCGTCTGTCATATCCGACACGATCGACGGAATATCAATAACCCAGGGTTCGCCGATAAGCTCTTTTGTAACTAAGTCAAGCTTATAAATTTTAACCACATTGTCTTTCACGGCAATCATCGAGGACTGGTGTACGCTGCTGATGTTTCCGGTTGACGTACAGTTTAATTCTTCTAAATAGCCGCCGCCTGTAAGCGGGGTTTGAAAGACTGTGAAGCCATCCTGCCAAATGGTCTGCGGCAGCTGAGCCGGAACGTGCCAGTGGGCAGTTAAGTTCACAACCTGTGGTTTTGTTTTTAAATATGCTAAGAACTCATCTGAATAGCTTTTGATGTGATTGTTGAAAACGGTTCCCTGAATCGGACCGTGCAGAAGCACAAACACTGGTTTCTTGCTGTCTTCTGAAATGGCAGCGTCAATTTTCTCCTTCAGCCAGGTTTCAGTTTCACTGCTGTAAGCAAGGTTATAATTTTCCGGCGCGGCAGCAATGAAATGATAGCCTTTAATTGTGGTTTGATAGTTCAATGATTGACCTGTTTTTGTTACAAACAAGTCTTTTGACTCCTGAACCTTTTCTGCAGATAAACTGCCGTTCTGCGGAAATTCATGATTTCCCATTGCAAATACAAAAGGAACTTCTCCCTCGTCTGAGCCGTATCCGGCATTGTCTAACGACGTCATAACGGAATCGTAACGGTCCGTAATAACTTCATCAGATTTATTCTGATAAATCACGTCGCCAGTTAATGCAAGAGCGTCCAGCGTTCCGCCGCCAATGGTTTTCTGGGCAGTGAGCGATTCTTGAAACCAGCTTAAAATTGAACTGTCTGATGTTACATGTGAGTCGCCTATCATGCCGAACTTCAAATCTGCACCGCTAATGTCTGGGTTTTCCACCCAACTGTCAGCGGCAAACGTTACCGGCAGCAGCGTTCCAAAAAGCATTGCCACCGTGAGTAACGCGGTTAAAAATTTTTTCATCTCTTGTTCCCCTTTCTTTTTGTGGATGTATGATAAATTATTCCCGGTAATTTTATTTTAACTTGTTCTTCAAAAATAATCAATATAAAATATTACTAATAATTTATAAAAAAGTCGCATATCAAATTATAAAACAGAAATTATAATGCAAAGCAAAGACTATTTATAGCCAATATTGTATCATATATAGCCTACCTTGTCAAGTATAAAAGTCTATAATTAGCCTATAACTTAAATGAGGTGATATATATGAATACGTATGAAGCAGTGAAAAATAGAATATTGTCGTTATGTACGGAAAAGCACTTTACAATTCATAAATTAGCGACCGAATCTGGCATTGCACCATCAACAATCAAAAATATTTTATATGGTAAAAGTCAAAATCCGGGTATTGTTACGCTGAAAATGATATGTGACGGGTTGGGTATTACATTAATTGATTTTTTTGAAACAGAAATTTTCAGAGAGCTGGAACAAGAAATAAAATAAAAATAAAAACACCGACATATTTATTTTATATGTCGGTGCTTTTTTGCAAATATATTTAATTTTCGACCGTAACAGCGGTGCAGTCGCCAAACACATCATCAAAGACCTTTTTAAATCTGTCAACGCTCACTTTGCCGTCGTATTGTGCCACACCGTGTTTTTCGGCCAGTTCGTCGGTATAATCTTTCAACGGATATACACGAAACTCCCTTGAGTTTGCATTATAATGCGTTACGGTAGGCATAACAGACGCAGAATCGATGTATGTTCCGCGCTCCTCATTGGAGCATATTTTCACCTTTCCCATTGCGCCAACCAGGTTTGCCGCCTCTTTTTGACGGGACACATAATTTCCTAAGGAATAGAACACCAGCGCTTTGCCGCCGTTTTCGGTTTCAATCCATTCCACCGGCTCCACCACATGGGGGTGCGAGCCCATAATCAAATCGGCCCCGCGCTCCGTCATAAAGTGTGCCAGATCCTTTTGTCCATCATCGGCGGAAAACCTATATTCCGTGCCCCAATGCATAAACACAACGGTAAAATCCGCATTTTCTTCGGCTGTATGTAAATCCTTTTCAATTTTATCACGGTTTACTTTGTTCACTAAATACTCTTTCGATTTCGGCGGAGAAATTCCGTTGGTACTGTCAGTGTAATTCAGCACGGCCAGTTTAATGCCGTTTTTCTCAATATACTTTACGGCGTCATAATCTTCCTGTGATTGGTTTAAGCCAAGCACGGTAACACCAGGATGCTTTTTCCAAAATTCCAACGTGTTTACAATCCCTTTTTCTCCTTTGTCAAGCGCATGGTTTGTAGCAGAAAGCACAATGTCAAATCCAGCATTTGCAACCGCGTCGCCAACCTCCTGAGGGGAGTTAAACAAGGGATAGCCAGAGTAGCCAAGCGATTTTCCGCCCAAAATTGTTTCCTGCACAATCACCGATAGATCGGCCGCCTGAAAATAGGACGCCATCTCTGCATAAAGACCGCCAAAATTTAAACTTCCGTTTTCCTCCTGCGCATCGCTGATTAACGGCATATGTATGAGGTTATCGCCAACCATCACCAACGAAAGTTCGTTTGTTTGCTGCTTTTTCTTGTTGGTTTTAACCGTTTGCGAAACCTGGGCGCTGCCATTGTCAAAATGGTGTGTCAGCTTGGTTGTGCCAATTCCGGCCAGCACCACAATGATAACCACAGAACATGCTAAAACAATGCGCTTAATAGTGTTTTGCCGTTTTAATTCCGCTCGGGCAGAGTTTCTTTCCATATGCTTCGTTCCCTTTCACTGCGGTAACCATTCTGTCCAGCCCCGCAAAGTCTTTTGTAATGGTGATAGAGTGAAATGCGCTGTTTTCTTCAATTATTTTCTTTACAGCACCGCCCTGGTCAAAACCTATTTCAAACACCAGTTTTCCATTCGAAAAAAGGTTTTCTGCAGCAAACGCCGTAATATTCCGATAAAACTCCAGCCCGTCTCCGCCGCCGTTTAAGGCATATTCCGGTTCAAAGTTTTTGACATCGATCGGTAGGGAAGAGAGGTCGGCATTTTTTATGTATGGCGGGTTTGACACAATACAGTGATGTTTTTGATCAGCATGAAACCCATTTAAAATATCTGCCTGAATCACTGAGATGCGCTCTGACAGCGCGTAGCGGGCCGCATTTTTTAATGCGGCATTGATGCAGACGTCGAATTTATCCACCGCGGTTAACCGGGCATTTTTTAAATAATAAGCAAGACTTACGGCAATCGCGCCGCTTCCGGTGCATAAATCAAGGATGGAAACATTGTCTGCCGTTTCATACGTTTTTATGATAAATTCCACCAACATCTCCGTTTCCGGCCGGGGAATTAGAACACCTTGTTCAACAAAAAAGTCCAGCGACATAAATTCCTTTGACTGGGTAATATAGCTCACGGGCTCATGGTTCAGCCGCCGCTTTACCATGGCAGCAAAAGTGTTTTGTTCCTCGTTACTTAACCGTTTCTCACGATTTAAAACCAGATCAATTCGGGAGCAGTGAAGCACGTGACCCAGCAGAACCTCGCAGTCTAAACGCGGCGATGTAAATCCATTTTCCGCAAGCAGCAATTTTGAAGCCTGGGCTAAGCTCTCCCCAATGGTTCCATTACCACTTATCGTCATTTTTATTCCCTGTTAACACGCTTTTTAAAGATGCAATCGCAACTTCAATCTGGCTCTCGTCCGGTTCTGCGGTAGTGATTTTTTGCAGCCACATTCCCGGAGCGCTGATAATATCCACAATCACGCCGCTGTGCCTGCCGGCAAATTTAATCAGCTCGTAGGAAAGGCCTGCTACCAACGGAAGCAGAAGCAAGCGGATAATTACACGCTGAATGGGATTTTCCCAAGACACAAATGAAAACACAATAATGCTGATAATCATAACCAAAATTAAAAAGCTGGTTCCGCACCGCGGGTGCAGTCTTCCTTGCTTTTTCACGTTTTCAACGGTTAAATCATCGCCGTTTTCGTAACAGAAAATGGTTTTGTGCTCGGCGCCGTGATATTGAAAAACACGGTGAATGTCTTTCATTTTTGAAACCAGCAAAATATAAATGACGAAAATAACAATGCGCACCACGCCCTCTAAAAGCGTTGCCGCGATGTTGTTGGTTAAATGTGCATAGTCCCGCAGCAGGCCCACCAAAAAGGTTGGCAGCAGCATAAACACGCCGATGCCGAAAATCAGTGCAACCGCAACAGATACGAAAATCGCTCCGGTCATCATCTTGTCGTTTTTTTTGTTATAAGCTTCCAGTTCCTCAACGGTCATGGTTTCTTTTTTCTTTTTATCGTCCTCGTCTTCTACATCATAAAATTCAGCAGAAAACATCAGCGCTTTCGTGCCCACAATCAGTGACTCAAAGAAAGAAAAGACACCGCGAACAATGGGAATTTTATTAATTTTAAATTTCTGAACAAATGAATTGATTGGTTTTTTCTCAACAATAATTTCTCCGTCCGGCTTGCGGACTGCAATGGCGGTCTCTTTCGGGCCGCGCATCATAACGCCTTCTATAACAGCCTGTCCGCCGATGCTGGTGATGTGACAGGATTTCGATTCGTTTCGGCTCATGCATTTTACCTGCGCTTTCTAAAATAATTTTATCATCTTATTTTACCATATATAGAAGGAAAAAACAATGAAAAATTTATTAACTTTTGAAATAAAAGAACTTTATCTGTCAATACTAAATTTTGTAGATGGGAGGAATTTATTATGCTAAATGTTATTATGACAGCTGTGCAGCTTTGGCTTTTATGCGTTATGGGAATTTATTTTTATACCATGCTGAAATCGCAGAAAAGCACAAAGAGCAGTATTCATAGAGATGCAAACGGCGAGCTTGAAAAGCTGCGCAGAATGCAAAAAACATCGTTAACCGAACCGTTGTCGGAGAAAACTCGCCCCTCCTCGCTGGAGGAAATTGTGGGTCAGGAAGACGGTTTAAAGGCTTTAAAAGCGGCGCTGTGTGGAAAAAATCCTCAGCACGTCATTATTTACGGACCGCCGGGAGTGGGGAAGACCGCCGCAGCAAGAACGGTGCTGAAAGAAGCGGTCGCCAATTCAGTGTCTCCCTTTGGAAGCCATGCACAATTCGTGGAAATGGACGCCACCACCATGCGGTTTGACGAACGGGGTATTGCAGACCCTTTAATGGGCTCTGTGCACGACCCAATTTACCAGGGTGCCGGGGCATATGGGCCTGCGGGAATTCCTCAGCCCAAAGCCGGTGCAGTTACAAAAGCGCATGGCGGCATTTTGTTTATCGATGAAATTGGTGAACTGCATCCCGTGCAGATGAACAAGCTTTTAAAGGTTTTAGAAGACAGAAAGGTTTATTTCGAGTCAGCTTACTATGCAAAGAATAATCGTGAGATTCCAATGTATATTCACGAAATTTTTCAAAAGGGAATGCCTGCCGACTTTAGGCTGGTAGCTGCAACCACCAGCTCTCCGGAAGAAATTCCTCCTGCGCTGCGCTCCAGATGCACGGAAATTTATTTTAGACCGCTGACAAAAAAAGAAATTATGAAAATCAGCGAGAATGCAGCAATAAAAGGCGGGTTTTCAATCAGCCGCGAAGCGGTTAGCCGGCTTTCCGAATATGCCGACAACGGCCGCGACGCAGTGAACATTGTTCAGACGGCCGGCGCCTGCGCTTCCCTTGAAAACAGGACAAGAATCACTTTAGAGGACGTAGAATGGGTGGCAGAGTCCACAAGATGCACACCGAGGGCAGAAATTAAGGTGACAAAAGACGAACTGATTGGGCGCGTTAACGGCCTGGCGGTGTATGGAGCCAGCATGGGAACTGTGATGACCATTGAGGCCGAGGCAAATCCCTGTGAGCCCGGCAAGGGCGCCATTAAAATAACGGGCGTGGTGGAGAGTGAAACCATCGAGAGAAGGGGACAGTCTTTAAAAAGAGAAAGCACCGTGAAAGCTTCCATTGAAAATGCGATTACCGTTTTGGCTGAAAAGCTGCACACGAACACAAAGGATTACAACATTCATCTGAATTTTCCCGGTGGTATGCCAGTAGACGGGCCTTCTGCCGGAACGGCAATCCTTGTTTCACTGTTTTCGGCAATTCACCATATTCCAGTGCGGAACGACATTGCTTTTACAGGTGAAATTTCAATATTTGGCAATGTAATGCCGGTTGGCGGCGTTACGGAAAAGGTCGCCGCGGCGAAAGAGGCAGGTGCGCAACGGGTTTATATTCCGCAGGATAACGACAGGAGCTTTCTGCACGCCCAGGGTATTGCGGTGATACCTGTTAAAAACATTGACGAAATTATGGCAGAGGTGTTTAAGGACAGTCTTGACACAGCGGAGAATAACCACTATGCCGTAGCTGGTGAACAGGTCTTAACTGCTGAGAGCGTTTCGGGCAATAACGTTTTAAGTTAAATATATATGAAAAGCGGGAAAAGGTTCAGTGACTTTTCCCGCTTTTTTCACTCTATTCTATCATCTTTTTTCGCAGACGGATAAAAAAGATCAGTGCAAGTACAGAAACAAGCAAAGATGTAATCGGCGTGTTTAGCCATATTCCATCTAATTTCAGCGGCCACAAAACCGGCAGCAATACAATTGGGATAATAAGGGCATTAGAAACGGAAAGTATCGTTGCGGGGAGCGGCGCTTCCAACGCAACCAAAAAGTTCTGAACGGCAAACCCAAACCACCTTGTTAAAAATGTAAAACTGTATAACGGCAAAGCATATGCGCACATTTTAAGCAGCTCAGTTTCATTTTTTTGCATAAACAATGATACAATCTTTTCCGGGAAAACGAACATAAGCACTGTTCCGCCGATAGAGATAACCGCACAGGCTACAACACAGCATTGAATAAGGCTTTTAACTCTTCCAATATTTTTAGCGCCCCAATTATATCCAATGGCAGGCTGCATGCCGTCGCAAGTTCCATATAAGAGCTGTTGGAGCGTATCCCCAACATAAACCAAAACGCCATAAACGCTCACTGCCATTGCACCGCCAATTTTAAGCAGAACAATATTCATCAGGATAGAGGTCAAACGTCCGGCAACGTTACTCAAAAAATTCGGGCTGCCGCCTGCTATAACTTGGCGTACCATTTGTAAGGCAAAGCGCGGTTTGCAAAAACGTAAGGTCAGCTTTTTTCTCACAAACGGATATAGTGCAATTATAGTGCAGATGAACATTCCGCTGCTAACTGCAGCGGCAGAGCCGCTGATACCCATTTTGAGCACGGAAAGGCAAAGATACTCCAATCCCAAAATCAAAACTGACATAATGATATTAAGCGCCATACTGCTCTTGATTTTTCCGCAGATACGTAAAAAGTTATCAACAGCAAAAGTCATTGTTGTAAATGGCGATGCGAGTGCATATACCCGTATATATTGAATTGCCATAGCTGCCAAATCGTCATCAGCCCCCATAAGCTGCATAAGAAGCGGTGCGGAGAAAAATAGAACAGCGCCAACAACAATTCCCGTTGCAAAAATCATCAAACAAGCGCAAGTAAAATAATTGTTTGCCTCCTCGTTTTGTTTTTTGCCAAGAAATATTGATATATTAACCGAGGAACCAACACCGATTAAGTCTGCCAATGAAAAATTAATCAGCACAAATGGAAACGCTAAATTGAGAGCGGCAAAAGCGGTTTCACCCAAGAAATTGCCAACAAAAATACCATCAAATAATCCCCACAATGATGAAGCAATCATACTTATTGCACCGGGAATGGCGATCATAAAAAATAGTTTTAATGGCGAAACCTTTGCGTATAAATCAGAACTGTTCATGCTTTATCTGCTCCTTTTCGTACTGAAAAATTTCCTGGAATTCTTCGTGCAAACAATCGCTGAACGCTTCTAATGCTGAAACAAATTCGGGTTTGAATTTCTGTAAGGTCCTTGATATGGCTTTTTCTTCTGCCAAATAAATATCAGTCAAATATTTATCTGCATATTCTTTGCCAGTTTCCGTCAAAACAATGGCTTTTTCCTTTGTGTGATGCTCCGAACAGAATTGAATAGATCCCCTGGCAAGCATAGTTTTAACGATAGAGTTAATCGTTGTGCGGGGGATTATCCATTCATCACTAATTTCTTTTTGTGAATGTGGCTTTCCGTCAGCGAGCGCATAAAGAAATGCAAGGGTGTTTTCGTTAATGCCGCACTTTTTTCCAAAAAGGTAATACACACCATCTATTTTATTGGTTGCAAGCATAATGCGCCTAACTATTTCATATTTTTGATCCATCGTGTCCTCCTTATAATACGAAATCGTACTGAATATATATTATAATACGAAATCGTATTAATGTCAATAAGTTTTTAACAAAAAATATAAAAGCAGAACGGTTTTAATGCCGCCTGCTTTTTATATCTTCTTTATTTTTTGTTGATTTCAGATAGTGGGTTTGCCATAGACGCACTGCGAAGCTGTTCATCATCTAAATGCGTATAAATTTGAGTGGTCGATAAATCCGTGTGGCCAAGTATTTCCTGAAGCACACGCACATCGACATGACCGTATCGGTACATTAACGTTGCAGCGGTGTGGCGCAGTTTGTGAACGGAATATTTTGCGGTGTCCAGCCCGGCTGCCTCCAAATGCTTTTTTACAATATGCTGAATGGTTTTTACGCTGATTCTTTGGTTCAGCCTGCTCAAAAACAAAGCATCTTTGTGAGGTGATTTAATGCCATCCTTGGGGCGTTCGTTTTTCACATAATCTGAAATTGCATTCACACAGGCTGCATTTAAATAGACGGTGCGTTCTTTGGCGCCTTTGCCAAAAACTGTAAGTTTGTCCTCGTGAATGTCTTTTAAATTAATCCCGGCCATTTCAGAAAGCCGCAGACCACAGTTCAAAAAAATGGTAATAATTGCATAATCCCGGTATTTATACGTGCCGTCAATGCTTTCCAAAAGTTTTTTGCTCTCATCTAAAGAAAGATATTTTGGCAAAGTTTTTGGTTTTTTGGGCGCGTCAAGCTCAGCAGCGGGATTAAACGCAATAAGTTTTGCCTTATTGAGCAAATATTTAAAAAATGATTTTAAAGATGAAACTTTGCGCGCCCGGGAGTTTGCGTTGTTTAAACGTTCCCGAAGCGTATAGGAAAGGTATTCATATAAATCATGCAAAGTAATTTCACGGATAAACTCAATGGGGATATCACGAATGGAAATGTTGTCGAAATCATCAATTTGAGCTTGACCTTTTAAAACCTTCATGTACCTTAAAAAAGTTCTTAAATCGAAAAAGTATTCATCAACCGTTTTTTCCGATTTGCCTTTAATGGTTTCCATGTACATAATAAAATCCTTTAAGTAATATGGCGCCTCGTCGAGCATCTGTTTGCTTTGCATAATACCACTTCCTGTTTTTGTCTTCTCCCAATTATACAAAATTCTTATTTTGTATAATTGGGCATAACTTTATTATAGCTTCTCCGTTTCGATTTGTCAAGCCAAAACCGTTATATGTAAGCAGGAAGCTCTGTTAAAAGGCCATTTAAGTGGTCGTGCTCGTCGTACAATTCCACTTTGGGGTTTTTTAGGTCGTCATAGTTTACCACAGTGACAGACGCATTTTTCACCCAGTCGTAATCTCTGATGTCTGTAATGTCCTTTTTAAACCAAACGGTTGACATGGCTCGCATAGGCGTTCCGTGTGTCGCGATCAAAACAGTTTGTCCTTTGTGTTTTTCGGCAATTGCAGTAACCTCTTGATTTACACGCGTGGCAAGTTCCCGCACGCTTTCACCGTTTGGACATCGGCAGTTTCCCATGTTGTTTCGCCAGTCATGATATTCGTTTGGAAACCGTGCTTCAATTTCGCTGTATTTCACACCCTCAAAATCTCCGCCGTTAATTTCCCGCAGATTTTTTGAGATTACAACTGTAAGCCCCTGCCTGTCTGCCGTAAATTTAGCTGTTTCATAAGCCCTAGCTAAATCGCTGGAATACACTGCGTCTATTTTATAACGGTCTAAAAGTTCAGCTGTTTTTTGGGCCTGGCGTTTGCCCAAATCCGTCAGCGGCACATTAACGTGGCCGTTAAAAGAGTCGGACCGATTACCCTCGCTTTCACCGTGCCGCACAAAAATCAATATAGTAGGCATTGTATGATCACTCCCCTTTTAAGTTTAAAATAACGAAATAAGAGCCGAACAGAATTAACTGTTCAGCTCTAACATTCTTTTTTATGCACCAATTTTATTGAGTTTGAGTGCAAGCTGCGACTTCTTTCTGGAAGCTGTGTTTTTCTTCACAATACCCTTGGCAACTGCCTGGTCAATTTTCTTAACAGCAATCTTAAAAGCAGCCTCTGCTTCCGCTTTATTGCCATTCTCAGCAAGTGCTTCGAATTTTTTGATATATGTTCTTAATGCGGATTTAACCATCTGGTTTCTCAAGGTTTTGGTTTCAATAACCTTAACTCTTTTTTTAGCTGATTTAATGTTTGGCAAATTTTTCACCTCCACCCAAACTTATTTGACTTTATGTATTTTACCACAATTCCATTTGAAATGCAACTGTTTTTTTTATTTTTTCTGATTTTTTTCATAAATTTTAACAAACTAAAAATATTTTAAGTTGGTATTGACATTTTATACATAAATAGGTTATAATGTTTCTTGTGATTTTGTAGCAGAGTTAAATCCGCGACAAAGAGGAATTGTTCAATTTATCAATTCCGAACTCGTTTGAGCGGAGGGAGGGAATCAGTAATGTCAGAAATAAGAATAAAAGATCATGAGTCTTTAGATAGCGCATTAAGACGTTTTAAGCGTTCTTGCGCAAAAGATGGTGTTTTATCTGAAATCAGAAAACGTGAACACTACGAAAAACCGAGCGTTAAAAGAAAAAAGAAATCGGAAGCGGCAAGAAAAAGAAAGTTTAAATAATTTAAATAATAAAAAAGCAACTGCAAAAGCAGTTGCTTTT
>OGYL01000668.1_pt1 | contig 27434 bp, 17 predicted proteins | sample 1576541 | NCBI WGS metagenome assembly OGYL01 (sample SAMEA3541551, study PRJEB24748) | human gut metagenome | biome: human gut; feature: human-associated habitat; material: faeces | place: China | collected 2012 | reverse complement strand
CTCGTAAATATTCATTAGATTTTTAGAGATTATGGACAATCGTGTAAAATTCTATGTTCTGATTGTCGGCGATTGGTCGACCATTAGCAGCGGTTAGTTTTTTCTCTTCCATGGGATTTTGTTTAATGAATGAATTATTATGTAACAAAAGTAGCTCTTCTTAGGTTTACCTCCAACCGACAAAATCTATACACTGATAGACAAAATCTATGTATCTCACAAATATAGGTAATTTCTTGGGAATTCGTACCTTTGCAATCCCTAAAAGAATTGTATGAAACATCTATTTTATCTTTTAATAACCTTCTGGTTCATCCCCCTCGCAGCACAACAAAGCCAGACTGCCCGCCACATGGAAAATCTCGGTTTCGTAAACATTGCCGAAGCGGACAGCACCATTGCCATCGACCTGATGTATACACGTGCCGATAACTTCACCGGACGGGTGTTATACGAAGATTTGCACGAGGCCTATCTGCACCCCGACGCCCTGAAAGGACTGCTACGGGCACAGCAGGAATTAAAGAAGCGGCATCCCCGCTACCGCCTGATTGTTTACGACGCCGCCCGCCCCATGAGCGTACAGCAAAAGATGTGGAACGTGGTGAAAGGCACTTCCAAATATATCTACGTCTCCAACCCGGCACGTGGCGGCGGACTGCATAACTACGGTCTGGCAGTAGACATCAGCATACTGGATGAAGCGGGAGTCCCTCTGCCGATGGGCACGAAAGTAGACCATCTGGGTCCCGAAGCCCATATCACGAACGAAGCCGCCCTGGTGCAAAGCGGAAAAATGACGAAACAGGAACAAGAGAACCGCCAACTGTTGCGCACCATTATGCGTGCCGCAGGTTTCCGCACTCTGTCCAGTGAATGGTGGCACTTCAACTGGTGCAGCCGTCAGGAAGCCAAACAAAAATACAGGGTTATACCGTAAAAATCCCCTATATTCCTTATATTTGTGCAGAGAAACCAGGTAAAAACTCATACCGGAACAACTATGAAACAAGCTCTCAAACTTATACTCTCCACCCTGTTCGGGGCATGCATCGGCTTCGGGGCAGTGATGCTTTGCATTACATTCTTTACGGAAACCACACTCAGTGAATTCTTTGGCAACATGGGGAATGTACAGCTAAGCAGATTATTGCTCTCCTGTATCCTGTCGTTGGTATGCCTCATACTTGCTGTCTTCGTACAAATCATCCTGCACGAAGGCGGACATCTGATTTTCGGGCTTGCTACCGGCTACCGGTTCGTCTCTTTCCGTGTGGGCAGCCTTACCCTGATAAAAGAAGGTGGAAAGTTCCGCTTCAAACGCTTCTCCATCTCCGGCACAGGCGGCCAATGCCTGCTTTCCCCACCGGATAAGCCTTACGAACAAATGCCTTACTTCTGGTACAATGCAGGCGGGGTACTGATGAATCTGTTGACGGGAATCATCGCACTTATTCTTTGGATTTCGTACCCTGAATTGCCGTTACCCCTGCATCTATTCCTCCTATTTTCCTTTATCTGCGGTTTCTTCCTGGCGCTGATGAACGGCATCCCATTGAAAATGTCGGGCATCACGAATGATGCCTACAACCTGATATTGATGCACCGCGACCTGAATACCCGGAAGTACCTGGCCCTTCAATTAGCCGTCAACGCTGAAGTTCAGAAAGGCATGAGACTGAAAGATATGCCGGACGAATGGTTCCCGAACGATGAAGTGACAGACTATAAGAATATCATGCAAGTTGCCGTAAAATTACTCTATATCTCGCGCTATGTCGACCGGAAAGAGTTCAAGACAGCGCAGGTCCTTTTCAGCGAGATAGAACAACACAAAGAAGAAATTGTAGGATTATACGTAAAAGAAATCGAATGCGAACTCTTGTTCCTCGAACTGATAGGCGAACGAAGACAAGAAGAAGTGGAGCGACTTTATACAGACAGGACAAAGAGATACATCCAGCGATACAAGACCATGATGTCCTCCAAACAACGCCTGCTGTGTGCACTTGCCTTGTATTGGGAGAACCGGCCGGAGCGTGCGAAGGAGATTTATGAGAAGGTAGTCCGTAAGCGGGACAAGTATCTGCTGCAAGGTGAAGTCAACTCTGATTTGGATATCATGGAGACGATACTTCGGGAAGCACAAATACAGGTTTAAGTGAAGCCATTATTATTTTCTTTGCATTATTACTTTATAATAATTATCTTTGCATAATCATCATAAAGTAAAGAAGCCATGCCAATCATCCGAAACCCTTTCATTATAAACGGATACATATCCCCCGCCTATTTCTGTGACAGGAAAGCGGAGAGCAAGATACTTATCCGCCAAATGACCAATGGTAATAATATCGCGTTAATCTCAACGCGAAGAATGGGTAAGACAGGATTGATACGTCATTGCTTCCAGAGTAAAGAAATTCAAAAGGCATATTACACATTCTTTATTGACATATATGCAACTAAATCTCTGCGTGAGTTTGTGTTTGCCCTTAGTAAAGAAATTATTGAGTCATTAAAATCCTCGGGCAAGAAAGCGATACAGACTTTCTGGGAAACGATGAAGTCACTGCAAGCCAGTCTGACATTCGACTTTAATGGTAACCCTTCATTCAATTTAGGCTTGGGAGACATCCAGTCTCCGGATGCTACATTGGATGAAATATTTCATTATCTGGAACAGGCCAACAAGCCCTGTATCGTAGCCATTGACGAATTCCAGCAAATTACCAATTATGCAGAAGACAATGTAGAAGCTATCCTGCGTACTTATGTGCAACATTGCAACAATGCCCATTTCATCTTTGCCGGAAGCCAGAGGCACATTATGGGTAATATATTCCTGACAGCATCACGTCCCTTTTATCAGAGCGTATCGATGATGCATCTGGAAAGCATCCCTTTAGAAGAATACATCAAATTTGCTCAGAAACATTTCAAAGAAGCAAATAAGACTATATCCAAAGAAGCCATCGAACACATATACAAATATTTCGATGGTATAACCTGGTACATGCAGAAAGTACTGCATACCCTGTATGACATGACACCTGTCAATCAGGTTGCCGATATTTCGATGGTAGAGGAAGCCATCTGTCAAATCATAGGCTCGTTTCAATATACCTACTCCGAGACCCTTTTCCGGATGCCCGAGAAACAAAAAGAACTGCTCATTGCTATTACCAAAGAAGGGAAAGCAAGTGCCATTACCTCCGGTGCATTCATCAAGAAATATAGATTGCCATCTTCCAGCTCTGTACAATCGGCATTAAAAGGACTGTTGGAAAAGGATTTTGTCACACAAGAGGCGGGAGCTTATCAGATTTACGACCGTTTCTTCGGATTATGGCTTCAAAGAAACTACTAAACGATAAGGTTTATGAAACTGAATGACGAAACCCTTCGTTTTATACACGAACACTGCAAGGATGATGTACGCAACCTAGCTCTGCAAGCGCCGAAATATCCCGGTGTGGATATGCCTGTCGCACTGACACAGATAGCAGGCAGACAGGCGGCGGCAGAGAAAATACCATCCTGGTATGCAGAAGAAGGCATTCTATATCCCCGCCACTTGTCCTTAGAGCAATGTTCCTCGGAAGCTACGGCACGATACAAAGCATCTATCATTCCGGAGTTTTCCTCCGGCACACTGGCCGACTTAACCGGAGGGTTCGGCATAGACTGTGCTTTTCTTTCTCCGAAATTCCATCATGTCACCTATGTGGAACGGCAGGAGGTTCTTTGCGAAATTGCTTCGCATAACTTTCCGCTACTGGCTCTGAACCATATCCGGATAGAAAACAAAGACGCCATCCGGCATCTGCAAGAAATGTCTTCCGCCGACTGGATATTCATTGACCCCGCCCGTCGAGACGGACATGGCGGTAAGACCGTCGCCATTGCCGACTGTGAACCGAATGTAGCCGAACTGGAATCCCTGCTGCTCGAAAAGGCGCAGCACGTAATGGTGAAACTCTCCCCCATGCTCGACTTGTCTTTGGCTATTCAGGATTTAAAGTACGTACAGGAAGCACATATTGTTTCTGTAAACAATGAATGCAAAGAACTCTTACTCATCTTAGGACACAATACTGTTGCCGCAGAGAATATTCCCATCCATTGCATCAATCTGCAAATGAAGGATGGGAGAAATACAGAGCCAACCGGACAGTTCTTCACTTTCACCCGCGAACAGGAACAATCAAGCTCCAATGAATATACCGATACTTTAGATAAATATCTATATGAGCCCAATGCGTCCATCCTCAAAGCAGGGGCTTTCCGCAATGTAGCCTGTATATATAAGGTGAAGAAACTGCATCCCAACAGTCACCTCTATACTTCCGGTGAACCGATAAAGAACTTCCCCGGAAGAAGCTTCCGGATAACGGGTATATGTACATTGAATAAGAAAGAACTAAAAAGCGTATTAGGAGATCTGAAGAAAGCCAATATCACGGTTCGTAACTTTCCAAGTTCAGTAGCGGAACTCCGTAAACGTATCAAATTGAGCGAAGGCGGAGAAGTTTATCTGTTCGCTACGACCTTGATCAATGAACAGAAAGTTCTGATCCGTTGCGAGAAAATATAAATGCCTTGTAACAGGTATTTTCCTTTTTAATGTAACCTCAGCAAAACAAGATGTAACATCCGGAAGAAATCTGTAACATAGGCTTAACTATCTGAAATACGATTCTTCTTCCAAATCCTCTTTTCTGCCTATTTTTGTAATCGTCATCCACAATGACAAAACAGAAGTCTATTAATAACAATAAAAAGCGCACTAATACCATGAAAAGAAAACTTCAGTTGCTCACCGGAATCGGATGCCTGTGTCTGTGCTTCCTTTCCTGTTCACAACCTCCCTACAAAAACCCGGCACTAAGCCCGGAAGAGCGTGCCAATGATCTGGTAGGCCGACTCACACTGGAAGAGAAAGCCGCCCTGATGCAAAACACATCTCCCGCCATTCCCCGACTGGGCATAAAAGCCTATGACTGGTGGAACGAAGCGCTGCACGGCGTAGGACGCGCCGGACTGGCAACCGTATTCCCGCAAGCCATCGGTATGGGAGCTTCTTTCAACAATGAACTGCTTTACGATGTATTCACCGCAATTTCGGATGAAGCACGCGCCAAGAATACCGAATTCAGCAAAGAAGGCGGATTGAAGCGTTATCAAGGGCTCACCATGTGGACACCTAACATCAACATCTTCCGTGATCCGCGTTGGGGACGGGGGCAAGAAACTTACGGAGAAGACCCTTACCTCACCAGCCAGATGGGTATGGCAGTGGTACGCGGTCTGCAAGGTCCTGAGGGGGAAAAATATGACAAGTTGCATGCCTGCGCCAAGCACTATGCCGTACATTCCGGTCCGGAATGGAACCGCCATAGTTTCAATGCCGAAAACATCGACCCGCGTGATCTTTGGGAAACCTATCTGCCTGCTTTTAAAGACCTGGTTCAAAAAGCGCATGTGAAAGAAGTGATGTGTGCCTACAACCGTTTTGAAGGTGAACCCTGTTGCGGAAGCAACCGCCTACTAATGCACATTCTGCGTGACGAATGGGGATATAAAGAAATCGTAGTATCGGATTGCTGGGCAATCAGCGACTTCTACAACAAAGGTGCCCATGAAACCGATCCCGACAAACAACACGCTTCGGCCAAGGCCGTACTCTCCGGAACAGATATAGAATGCGGAGATAGCTACGGATCACTGCCCGAAGCTGTGAAGGAAGGGTTGATTGACGAGAAACAGATAGACATCTCTCTGAAGCGCCTGATGAAAGCCCGCTTTGAGTTGGGCGAGATGGACGAACCTTCGCAAGTGTCCTGGGCACAGATTCCTTACAGCGTGGTAGATAGTAAAGAACATCGTGAACTGGCACTCCGCATGGCACGCGAGAGCCTTGTATTGTTGCAAAACAATCAGAGTTTACTGCCTTTAAATAAAAACCTGAAAGTGGCCGTGGTAGGACCTAATGCCAATGACTCCGTAATGCAATGGGGCAACTACAATGGTTTCCCCTCACATACCATCACTCTATTGGAGGGTATCCGCGAATATCTGCCCGAATCACAGATCATCTATGAACCCGGATGCGACCTGACCTCCGATGTTACTTTGCAAAGCGTATTCCAGCAATGTAGCATGGATGGCAAACAAGGTTTCAGTGCCAAATACTGGAATAATACGAAACAGGAAGGAACACCGGATGCAACCAATCACATCAGCACCCCCTTCCACTTCATCACCACCGGTGCCACGACCTTTGCAGCCGGCATCAACCTGCAAGATTTCTCTGCCAGCTACGAATCCGTATTCCGCCCCGTCAAGAGTGAAGACATCGCCTTCCGCTTCCAGACTCAAGGGATAACGAAACTCTCCATTAACGGTAAGGAAGTGGCTGCAGGCATGAACTTCAAGAACAATGCAAAAGTCTACACCCTCCAGGCAGAAGCTGGAAAGGAATATCATATCAAGATTGATTTTACTTTCCGCAACCGTGATGCCGCACTCGATTTTGACATGGGGCGTGAAGTCCCCGTTGATCTGAAGCAAACAGTAAACAAGGTAAAAGAGGCGGATGTCATCATCTTTGCCGGAGGTATATCCCCGGCAGTGGAAGGTGAGGAAATGCATGTCAACATTCCCGGCTTCAAGGGAGGTGACCGCGAAACCATCGAACTTCCATCTATCCAAAGCCGTTTGCTTGCCGAATTGAAGAAAGCAGGAAAGAAGATCGTATTCGTCAACTTCTCCGGTTCCGCTATCGCTCTGACTCCCGAATCGAAAACATGCGATGCTATCCTGCAAGCATGGTATCCCGGTCAAGCCGGTGGTACGGCTATCGCCAATGTCCTCTTCGGAGATTATAACCCGGCAGGACGTCTTCCAGTCACTTTCTATAAGAGTACGAGCCAACTGCCCGGCTTTGAAGATTATTCCATGAAGGAACGCACGTACCGGTACATGACAGAAGCTCCGCTCTTCCCCTTCGGGCATGGTTTGAGTTATACCACATTCCGTTACGGAGACGCTTCATTGAATACACAGGAAGTAAAAGATGGAGAACAAACCATCCTGACCATCCCCGTGAGCAATGTAGGTGAATACGACGGGGAAGAAGTGGTACAGGTGTATCTGCGTCGTCCGGGCGACAAAGAAGGTCCGTCGCACGCACTCCGTGCCTTTAAGCGTGCGAACATCGCCAAAGGGGCAACCAGCAATGTGACCGTATCATTAAGCAAAGAAGATTTCGAATGGTTTGATACGGAAACCAATACAATGCGCCCGATAGAAGGTGATTATGAAATACTTTATGGTGGTACGTCGGAGCTGAAACAGTTGAAGGCGATACCAGTCATTGTTAAATGATAATTTAACTGCGTAATCTTGAAAATCATATAATATAAAACGTTCCTTTATGAAGAACTTATTTTACCTCCTCCTTTGCCTCATCGCCGGGACATCGTGCAGCCAGGCAGACCCGACAAAGCCCTGGGATAAAGGTGCCTTTGAAACACAGAAATACCGGAATCTCCTCGCCGAGATGGGCTACAAACAGGCAGATATTGATACCAAGCTCAAATCCGTCTTTGACGGTGTATTCTACGGTCCCGACAAAGTATATTTTGAAGTAGGCGACTCTATGGCTTACATCAGTGACATCAAAAACCATGATGTCCGCACCGAAGGTATGTCTTACGGATTAATGATTGCAGTCCAGTTCGACCGTAAAGATATCTTCGACCGCCTTTGGCGATGGGGCACAAAGTACATGCAGCATCAAGACGGTCCGTTGAAAGGATACTTCGCCTGGAGCTGCGAGACAGACGGTACCCGTAACTCCCAAGGCCCCGCCTCCGACGGAGAACTTTACTATGTAGCCGCCCTCATCTTCGCCTCCAACCGTTGGGGAAACGACACCGGCATCAACTACCTTGCCGAAGCTCGGAATATCCTGAACTGTTCCATGGAGAAAGATGGTACAGACCGAGTAATGCCTTTTATCAATGTAGAGCATAAGCTCATCACCTTCGTCCCCGACATACGGGGTGGCCTTTTCACCGATCCATCTTACCACGTACCCGCTTTCTATGAAGTGTGGGCACGCTGGGCCGATGATGGCAGAGCCGACTTCTGGCGTGAATGTGCCGAACGCAGTCGTGAATACCTGCATAAAAGCATCCACCCCGTAACCGGTCTGAACCCCGATTACAACAACTATGACGGCAGCCTGCTGGGCAATAACCGCATTATTGGTGATGCTTTCCGCTTCGATTCTTGGCGTGTACCGATGAATATTGCTTTAGATTACTCCTGGGCATGTGCCGACAAAGAGTGGCAACAGGAATACGGCAACAAAATCCAGAACTTTCTCTACAGTCAGGGCATTGATACTTTCGTAGACCAGTACAACATAGACGGTACACAGGTAAAAGATACCCTCCGGGCCGGAGAACACAAGGCGTTAAGACACTCTTTAGGCTTAGTAGCCACTTCTGCCGCCGCCTCACTGATGTGCACTCACGAGAAAAGCCGTGAGTTCGTAGACAAGTTGTGGAACGCAAAACACGAGCCGTATGAAGACGGATACTTCGATGCTTACTATGACGGACTGCTCCGCCTCTTCGCTTTTATGCACCTGAGCGGAAACTACCGCATCATCTTCCCTGAAAAGTAAACTTAGAGCATAACCCTAAAAAAAGAAACAGTAGATTCAGGATTTACATCCTATTCTACTGTTTCTTCACTAATTAACTAATCCTAAAAACATCCTACCATATAATTGCAGAGATTTGGTAAAAAGATAGTTATTTCAGTTGAGGGAAACCATCCCTCCAGATAATCTTTCGTTGTGAAAGGAACCAGGTTCTGCCGAAATCCTCATTGCCCTGATAGAAGAGGTAGGTCTGCCCATCTTTATCTTTGAAGATATGCGGATGACCCGATTCGCAATAGTTCCAGGCCCCCGGATCTCCATTCGCCAGGAAAGGTTTATTCGAAACTTTCCTCCAGTGGATACCATCTGTACTGGTTGCCAGTCCTATCTGCTGCGGACGATTATTATAAGCCCCTGCATAGAACATATATAGCGTACCATTCATCTCTACTACTGAAGGAGCCTCTATACAAGTTTCTTCCCACGGCCATTCGGGAACCAAGATGGCACGGTCACAGGCCTCCGTCCATGTTTCCCGATTGAAATTTGTACCTGCAGGAGCAGTAGCCACACCTACAATCTGTTTCACATAGTCGGGTGTACGGGTAGCATAATAAAGAAAATACTTTCCTTTTGCAAATATGACTTCCGCATCAATGGCCCGTCCACAATTCCAGTCACCCGCTTTAGGGGCAAAAATAGGATTGGTAGCATTACGTGTGAAGTTCACGCCATCCACCGACCATGCATGACAGATCGCATCTTTCTTGTCATTACCATACGTTTGATAGAATAGATGGATCGTATCGTTACGTACCAGTGCACCCGGTGCACACAAGCCCTTAGCCTCATAGTCGGCAGCCGGAGACAAAGAACCGATAGGCTTCCATTGTGTCAGGTCCGTACTCTCTGCCATACCTATTCCCCAACCCGAATTTCCCTTAGGAGGTACAGAATAATACATCAGGTACTTTCCGTGGAATGGAATCACATGCGGATCTTTCGAGAAAGGCCTGCCTGTACGGGTAGTATCGGCAAACAACATCGGAGAGTCCTGATGTTTAGGCAGCACATTGTACTTTATCGCCCAGTATTCCCATTCATTCCGCAACTTCTTCAGTACATCGGGATGCTGGGAAGCAAGATTATTTTTCTCCGTACGGTCTTTCACAATGTCGTAAAGTTCCCATTCCGTACCTGCTTCATCACGTATTGCTTTCCAGTTACCGTAACGGATGGCACGATTGCCCTGATGCTCCCAATACATATATTCATGCAGGGAGGGCACTTTCTCCGTAATGGCGGGGAACAGACTGGTACCTACCAAAGGATGAATTTTATTTCCACCATGATAGGTTTCAGGATATGCAGCGCCTGTCGCTTCCAGAACAGTAGGCATAATATCCGGCAAATAACCCGGAATAGTGCACAAATTGCCATGCCGGTTGCCCAGTTTCTTGTTCCAGGAGAAGATAAGAGGAGTGGATATACCACCTTCGTAGGAACGACATTTGTATTTCCGGAACGGAGTGTTCGAAGTTTGCGCCCAGGCTCTGCCATAGGACGGCATATTATTGCAGGCAGGATTATTAATATCTTCCTGCTTGCCGCCTCCCAATTCCAGATAAGGTTCGGCACAAGCACCATTGTCTGCAAGGAACAGGATTAAGGTATTATCCAGTTGTTTGGTTTTCTTCAGATAATCGATCACCTTACCTACGTTGTAGTCCACACAGTGTACCTGTGCTGCATACACAGCCATGCGATAGGCGGATTCATCCTTTTCTTTCTCTGTCAGTTCATCCCAGGAACGGTTTTCCCATTCGGCGAAACCAACATTCTTATCGATAATACCCATCTTCTGCATCCGGTTGTAACGCTCCTGGCGTATCTTATCCCAACCCTTGGAACGGTAAAGTTTGGTAAACTTCTGAATGTCTTCCTCTTTTGCCTGCAAGGGCCAATGCGGAGCATTGAAAGCCAGATACAGGAAGAATGGTTTGTCATCCTTCTGTTCACCAACAAACTGAAGGGCATGATCGGTGAAAGCATCCGTGGTATAGTAAGGAGATTCAGGTGCAGGCAAATGTTCATTATCCAGCGTCAGACCACGTCCACCTTCCGGACGTAAGTAACTGGCAGCACCTGCCAGAATACCGTAGAAGCGTTCGAAACCTCTTTGCAAAGGCCATTTCTCTTGCCCATGCATACCCAAGTGCCACTTACCTGCCATATAGGTATGATAGCCGTTTTCTTTCAGCACTTCGGCAATGGTGACACAATTACGATTCAGATAACCCTGATAGCCTTCGGAGCCCCAATCATTGATATCCCGTTGCGTTTCTTTCTTAAACGTTCCCGGATCCTCGGACATCTGACCGATACCTGCCTGGTGCTGATAAAGTCCGGTCATCAGACTGGCACGCGCCGGACAAGAACGGGATGTATTATAGAACTGGGTAAAGCGAACCCCTGTAGATGCCAACTTATCGAGATTCGGGGTCATAATCTCACCCCCATAACAACCGATGTCGGAATAGCCCATGTCGTCTACCAGAAAGATAACGACATTTGGCTTCTCTTGCGCCCAACAAAGGGGAGCAATCATTAATGGGGTCAAAGCAATAATACTCTTTCTCATAAAGCCTATATTTTGAAATTTTTTTATGATAATCTGCAGTCTTTTTCCTGTAAATGATAACTCATAAGCCTGTTATTGTAAGATTCAGGCGTCTAAAATATAAATTATCACTTGCAATACCAAACATATAATACCCCAAAACCTCTACATTACTCCCCAATAACTCTTTCCCTTATTCCTTTCAACATCTCCCTAAGACTTCATGCAAAAGATGGCATCTTTCGTTGCAATAGATGGCATCTTTTACAACAAAACATACCATCTTTTGCATCAGCGGAATAAGGCATAAGAACCAAAGGGTTACGGCTGAAACCTCTGTGCTTCATCCGGTCCGGGCACAGCATATGCAGGGTCAATAGCGCGGATATAAACATCCCCGTCTTTCCCTGTCTTTACTTCCAGAGGAACAATCGTGGTCCCCTGCTCATTAATGGTCTGAGCAGTCTCACTTAAATCGCGATTCTGAATGCCCAATTTGGATACAGGTGCGATATTCCCGTTAAAGAATGCCGTGCACCACCATTGGCCCTTCTTATCCTGGAACGGAGTTCCATGTCCCAGGAAACGGCCGGCAAAACGACGTTCACTGTAAGGACCGGTTATCCGGTCGGCTGTGCAATAATACAGATTATAAGATCCCTTACGGGAGTCATCCGTAGACCATGCCGTACCGAAAAGTACATACTTCTTTCCTATCTTCCGTATAGTTGCACCTTCGTGCCCGATGCTGCGGTCAGAAGGATCAATATGTACAGGCTTTGCTGCCAATCCCTGAAAATCCGGTTTCAGAGGGGCAATCTCGGTATTGCTCCACGTCAGATACCAAGTGCCATCGTCATCACGAAAAAGAGAAGGATCGTGTTTATCTCTCATATCATCTCCCATAGGGAAAGCGAAAGAATCATTCTTATCCGCATGGTCGGCAATAATAAGATTGGCGCCATTACCTACAGGTTCGGGTGAGGTATGTACAAACACCCATTTGCCATCTACCCGGTACATTTCGGGAGCCCAAAGCAACCAGTTTTTCTTAGATTTATTCTGGAAAGCATCCGGGAATTGCTGGGCCCAATATCCCTTTTCCAACGAAAAGGGTTCGCCCAGATATTCCCATTCAGCAAGATCCGGGCTACGCCATACGCGAATCTGATAACCGACTATACTTGGTTTCAAGCCCATCTTCCGGGAAACATGGTCCAGTCCCAGATTATAGGGATCTCCGGCTTCACGGGTATCTCCATACGTAGGTGTGGTACCAGTCAGATAATAGAAACCATCCTCACACAAGTAGATATATGGATCTCGTATCCACCCGTCTTTCAGATAGACTGCCCGGTTATGCTGCTTCACAGCTTTCCGGATTTCTTTCTTATCCTGGGCTTTCGCAAAAAACGATACGCTTATCAGGAGTATGAAACAAAAGAATAATCGGTTTCTCATCATCAGGGTTTCTTTTTATCGGATGGATGTTACTTTGCAGAGGTTGTTACTATTCCCGACGGTTTATTCAGACGGGCCGTTGTAGGAAGCGGAGTTCCGAAATCGGGATAGTCGTTCTCGAGCCATACAAACTTCTGGGCACGTGGTGAACGGGTATCTCCAGCACCTTCAGGATCTACCTGTGTATCGCGTGCATGATACAGGATATACCATTCCGTACCATCGGGAGAGGGGAAGAAGCTATTGTGTCCTGTACCGTATACGCCGTTCTCAGGTGACTGTTTGAATACAGGTTGCTGGGATTTGGACCATGACTTCGGATCCAACATATCGCTGTCAGTGCTTGCCGTCAGCATACCCAGAGCATAATACGGAGTCCATACACCACTGGCGGAATAAGCTATATGAACATACTTACCTTTAGGACTCAGCAGGGGTTGAGGACCTTCATTTACAAAAATATCGTAAGAAGGATTCCAGCCGTTCTCGTTCTTATGATGTCTTTCCCACTCCAATTCCGGTTTGGAAATCAGAACTCTCTCGGAGCCCAGTGTCCAGGGGTTCTCCATACGGGCAATATAGATACACTGAGTTTCGGTATCCACACGGCGGGTTTGCCAACCGGACCATACCATATACAATTCACCTTTATTCTGGAATACAGAACCGTCGATAGCCCAGTTGTTATCCTTGTCCGTACTGATACGGCCTTTCATTACAAACTCTCCATCAAAAGGATCTCTGTTTACATTCTCCAACACATACATCTGGTGATTGTCCGTATTGCCATCATCGGCGGCATAATAGATATACCATTTGCCATCGATATTATGGATTTCAGGTGCCCAAAGATGATATTTATTAGAAAGTTCGGTAGGAATCCAGACAGTCTTCCGGGGAGCATTCTTTACATCGGTAACGTCTGTAGTCTTCCAGAGTACCAGACTATCTTGCACGGTATGCATATAGTAGTAAATACCTTCATGGAACAGAGCCCAGGGATCAGGACCTTTCTGGAACAAAGGGTTCACATACGTAGTTGCCAGAGAATCAACCTCTGCCAATCCGTCTTTCTTCACTTTAGTATTTCCACATGAGGTTACAGAAAGTAATGCTGCGACTCCCAGCATCACAACAAAGCAATTCTTAAATTTCATATTTTATCATATTAGAGTTGTTGACTATTAGTTTTACCAGGCTCTGTATTTAGCCATCGGATTGGTCACATTCCAACGGAAATATTCGTATGCAGTATGAACGGATGCACGCTGAAAAGCAGGCATCTCATAAAGCAACCGTCCACCTTCACCTACCAATTCCACTTTAACCGTCTTCGAACGGTCTATCGCTTTCAGTACTTCAGGAAACACGAAAGTGCGCGTATCACGCTCTTCCACTGCTTTACCACCATCTGCTACGTCAGAATATTCTATCTCCAAAGGAAGTTCATACGTAATGTCGTCCAGAATAAACCGGATAAGATTCATCTTGAAAGGCTTTCCAGCAGGATATTTATAGCTGACTTTAAAGGCCGACTGGATATTATTCTCTTTACTTTCCTGATTATAGAAGGCGAGCATCACCGATGCACCATTCGCCTCATAGTTATAAGGTCCATACCACACTTTGTGTGATACTCCCGGATAGAAAGTTTCAACTACCGGAAAATGGAATAAAGAATAGAACTCCACTTTGCCGGGTAGTAGTCTTACAGCATAATCCGGATCGGAATAAACCACAGCACCTCCCTGTTTATAATCTGCTTTCTTAAAATGTCTGTCCAGGTTCTTTTCTATTGCTGCACGCTTAGCATTATCCTGGGTATCGTAAAACAGGGTAATGCCATAAATCACGCTGTCGCAGAATTGATAGGAAACTCCTGAAAAGATGCTTTTACTATAAAAAGGTCGTACAGTACTTTCTGCCATATTCTCATTTTGACCTGCCAATTCTATCTCCGAAGCAGTACTTAGTCGAAAGCCGAAAGGGATGACCTCACGTGCACCGTAATCTTCCAGATCGGGCAAGTTTAGCATCAAATTCTTCTGGTTATTGTAGAGGGTACTCAATAACCCGTACCGCCTCTCGGGAGCACCTTTCAGTTCAACGGTTTGCCCGGTAGCAGCCAAATATTCATCTACTTGTTTCAGACGGGGTTGTTGTGAAAAAGCCTGAATGGCACCAACCCACAATAGCATTGTTACGATATAATATTTCATAGCCTGTTCCTTTTTTATTCTTTTTCCAAACCTTGTGTACGCGCATAACGCTCTATCATCTCTTGCCGCTTTTCCATCGGCCACTGTTCTATCACGTCGATATCCCACTCACCAAAAGCATCCATAAAGCGGTGCATAGGTTCGAGGATGGAAGCTTGATTCCACGGAAGCTGTTGACGCACACTATGTCCACGATTGGATTGCGGATTGAAGCATTCTGTAAGCAAACCTCTGTAACGGTATCTCATGTCTCCATCCAGATCCATGATAGAGAGGGTATTGTTCTGAATCAGCTTTGCCATTTCCAGGAAATGCGTATCTCCCGTCATGAGGTATAAGCGATAGTACTGGAAGGAAGAGAAAGCCAGTCCGTTATCTATTGCAGAGTGTCCGGTAGCAATCAGGGTTTGCCCTACAATACTCACATCTTTTGGGAAATCAGTCAAAGTATCGTTAATAGCCATCGGTACATGATAAGCAAACATAAAGGTTTCCGTATAGCGGGCAGCCTGTATGGCGGCTTCCTTCCACTTGGCATCACCTGTAACGTCATAAAGTGCCAGGAAAGCATAAATAGCCATTTGTCCGGACTCACGGTCTTTTACGTTGGGATTGTCAATAACTCCACCTACATAAAGGTAATCATGGTGGATAAAGTCATAACTAAATTCACCTGCTTTCAAGGCTGTATCCAAATAGCGTTTGTCCTGGGTAACCGAGTAGAGTTCAATCAGGAAGCGGATGATATTAGTAGTTGTATATTTACTGTCATGAGTCGGCTTTCCGGTTCTCCAGTCATAACGGAGATAAAAGCTACCGTCCTTTTCCTGATTCCGTACCAGCCAATCAGCGTACTTTTTGCAATAGGAGAGCCATTCGGGTTTATTAATTCCATGCTTTTTCATGATATTCCATGCACCCATCATGCCTTCCATACCACCGGCAGCAACACGCATATAAGCTTCATAATCACGCCAGGTTGCTTTCCGATCTACATAGGCATCTGCCCAAGGACTTACAAGGCCACTTTCCTGTTGTGAGTTATTCACCCAGAAGTCAACAACTTCCGATGCTTTGCGTACATATTCCTGATTGTCAATTTCCAACCCTTTCCGCAAAAGGAAATAGGCATTTGAAATCTGGAAACCGATAAAGCCCATCTGATAGTTATAAGCACGGGCTATTCCATTAGGCAGATAGATAGAGAAAGGCCAGCCCGGTGCACCATTCAGGTTCAGCAGGTAAGCATCAAGCACCTCAATGCTGGCTTCATAAGCATCTTTCACATCTACTTTATGTACGACAGGGGTATATTTATTCCACGCCTGTTTCCATACTGTTTCCACCAGTTCGGGGAAATCTTTTGTCTGGTTAAAACCGAAAATCAGGCTATATGTATGTTTCACTCCGGCTTTCACAGGATGACTGCGATAGGCAAAGCCTTTTCTTTTCTGTTCGGGGAGGCGCCCTACATAGGTGGTTTCGCCCTCAATTCCCGGGAAGACAAAAAGAATAGAGTGTGAATCGGTTTCTGTGAAACCCAGGCTACCGAATTGCATACGTTCATCCACTATACGGTTTACTCCATTTTCACCATAGAAAGTTTCAGGATCAGCATTCAGGTGTACCATGTCAATAGCTAATCCGGAAGCCTTCTCACGGGCAGATACCAATGGCAAAGGTAAACGGTCTTCGCGGAAATAAAAGTAATTATCAGTGTAGTCACTGGCAAGAGAACCACGTCTAAGGCTCAGGTTGTTCCTGTACCAGATACCCGGAACAAAGAATTCAAAATCTTCAATCTGCGTTTTACGTTGCAGAGTCAATCCGAAATAAGAGTTGAAGTAGTCGTCTCCTTTTCCAATCTTTTCAATCGTTACCTCCCTATCCATGCGGAAATGATTCTCTGTATCGGGGGCAAACACATCTTTTACATGAAATACGGTTCCATGAGATGACTTTAACTTTGCGATGCAAACCAACGACCCTTTTTCTTCCTTTACAGAAGAATAGTAACCGTTCAGCGTTTCTGCATTCACTTCCAATGTAACTACATAAGGAGCATTTAAACTCAAATAATGGGCGTTACCAGTTTGCAGGCTCAGGCGTTTTCCATCTTTGACTACAGACAGGCTGGCATCACCACTTTGCAATGTATATGCTTTTTCTGCTGCCAGGGAAAACTGGATGAACGAAAGGAAACTGATGAGTATAAATAGATATTTCATGTTTCAGATATTATCAGGAATACAATAAATTTAACTTGAAAAGACTCTGCCGGTTTATGCCGGCAGAGCCTTTATATCAAAACATAGTGTTTACTCTACCGGCAGGTTTTCGATCTTCTTAATTGTTGAGAAGAGGAAATATTCGTTCATTCCCTCTAACTCAATAGCTACACGATAGAAAGCATAAGTACGATAGTTGTCGATGAAATTTTCCTTCTTACGATACTCAGACAACGGGATATACACCTGCAATGTCGTATCATCGATGTATTCTACATCACTGCTACGTGTACACTTAATACCACTGTTAACCAAAGAACTTGTGCTTAACCAGATACGAGTTTTTACAATCTTCGGAGCAGCTTTCACCGTGTTGGTCATCTTTTCAATATTGAAAGTAGCAACGATATTACCGTTTTTCAGTTCAGCATTCAAGTTCTTCAACTTGTAGTACGGACGCACTTCAAAGTCTTGTGTAACGTTCGAGTTAAAATGATAGGTAATAGAGTCATAGCCCTTACCTGCACCTAATGATTCAAAATCAGGGAGTTCAAAAGGTAGAGCCTTGTTTACTAATGTCATTTTATACTCTGCATCAAAGAAGAGTTGTTGGTAATGTCCTTCATCGTTGGTACGTATACCCGTACCACCACCGTCGACTTTACCATAACCTTTTTGAAAAACTCTTAACAGTCCTCTATTTGAGTCAAAAGGAAAATTTTCTCCGTCACATTTCAACTGACCGCTGAAAACATAAGACGGGGCATCGTAATTATCATATTCGCAGGATGTCATAGTAAATCCCAATATGACAAATGTTGCTGCAATTATAGATTTTATTTTCATTGTTTTTAAGCTTTAGTTGATAAATTAATGATTAGGATTCTTTTCAATGTTCGGGTTACCTTCATTCATCGGATATGCATTGTAGTACATTGTGTTATTGAAACTCAAAATAGCATTACTGGCTCTATTCTGAGCTTTCATCTTCCGATAAATCCACTTACCATTTTCGGGTGTACCCGGAGCATAAATCTTATACGGCCACAATACATAGATAGTAGCAGTCTGATTAGCTTGGTCATTGAACCACCACTCATCAGCAACTCTCCAACGCTTCAAGTCTTCATAACGATGATCTTCGAATGCCAACTCTACACGTCTTTCGTTTACAATGCGATCAAATGTCAGTTCATTCTCAGTCAACTTGAACACCTCACCACCTGCACGCTGACGTACGCGGTTGATATAGTCTAATGCTACAGTCTTAGTAGGACGGCCATTGTAGCTGGCTACTCCTAGTTCATTCAAATAGAAAGCAGCTTCAGCAGCATTCAACAAAGCCTCACCAAAACGGAATACTACATAAGGAACAGAACTTGCACCATTTATCTCACTTCCAGCGGCAGTATCAACAAACTTCCTCAATAAGAAACCGGAATGAGAAATATACCAGTTACTACTACCATCATCGCCACGAAGAGGTCCATCTTCTCCAGTCACTTTCTGACCTTCATATGTAAAATCATCAACTTGTCCAATGGTCTGTGCTGCTTTAAATTCATAGCCATCAGCAGTAGGAAGAGCCAGACCTGCCTGAAGATCAACAGAAGTACCTCTGAATGAACTTCCCGGATACAGTACCGTACCAGCCAAACGAGGATCACGTCCTGCAAAAATATCTTCCGGTTTATCGTACAGATTATATTTGCAAGTAGATGTATACACATTCATATCTTCGATCACTTCATCACCTACATAAGCGTCCATCTCTTTCACTTCATGTGTGTTTAGCATTTCATAATCATTCACAAGATTCAAGACAGGATTAACCTGACAACCTGCTTTATTATTCGAAGCACGTACCAATTTGCGCGTAAGGGCACGGGTAGTAAAGTTATTCTTCACATTCACTCCATCATAAGCCTTACAGAAAATCAATTCTGGATTATCTTCCGGTTTAGCAATAAATGCTTCTGCATAGTTAGTTGCTAAATCAGCTTGTTTTTGATAAAGTTGATAACCCATAGCTTCCAGTTCGGCACAAGCATCCAGGCAAGCTTTCAAATAACCTTCTGCCTTACTTCTTTCAATACCCGTAGCACCACTTGACAAATTCAAAGTTTTGGTAGCACTTTTATCATAGTTGTATGCTAAAGTTCCGGCATACAGAGCTGCACGGCACTTCAGGGCCATAGCTGCACCTTTGGTAGCACGAGTCTTAACACGGGCAGTTCCAAAATCTTCTTTTATGGCATCCATTTCACTGATAATAAAGTCATAAATTTCAGATTCCTTATTTCTGGGCACAGCCAATGGCGTCGGATCCTCCATATATTCTGTTACTTCAGTAACCAAAGGCACGCCACCGTATTGAACAACCATCTTAAAATAAGTATAGGCTCTAAAATAACGCGCTTCTGCTTGAAAATACTTCAACTTATCAACGGCAATTGAACCGGCAGATACCGTATTCAAATTACGGATATGAAGATTTAATTCACGGATAAAGGCATAATCATAAAAGTTTCTGTAATCAGTTCCTACATTTCCTGCAAAGTTCCAGTACTGACTATTATTGGACGCTTCATCCCAACGAGTAAGATCATAAGAATCTCCATCGGTACCAAAATCTTGCCAGTACTTCATACGACCATAAAAATTGGCCGCAATACTGTTAAGGCCAGTTTCTGATGTATAGGCCTGATTTTCCGTAAAAGCCATCTTGTCCTCTTGTTCCAACCAACTATCACAAGAAGAGAAAAGCAATAAGCCTAATAATAACGCTATTGATAATCTATTTTTTTTCATGTTACATTCAATTAAAAGGTTACGTTTACTCCAACTGTGTACACTTTGTGTTGCGGATAGTCGAATCCGGTAACAGAAGAGATTTCAGGGTCGAAACCAAAGTCATTCAAGCTATCCCAGCAAAGCAGGTTAGAACCTTCAAAGTAAACTCTAAGCTTTTGTATCAAAGCCTTCTTTGTCCACTTAATCGGCAATGTATAACCTACCACTAAGTTACGCAGACGTAAATAGTTGATTTCCTTTGCATAAAAATCATTCCAGTCTCTGATAGAAGGATTGTTACTGCGAACAGCAGGGAACTTACCACGTTTCCAAGGAGATTTTGTATCGAAGATATCTTCGTGTTGCCAAGAATCTATCACATTGTATACATATCCCATCTGGTCAGTGCCAATACCATACTTCACATGCCAGTCGCCAATAAATGTGTTCATGAAACCACCGGCAAAATCGGCTGCAAAGTCAATGCCCTTATATTCGAAGCCCAAGTTAATACCCATTGAAAGTAAGGGGTTCTTGTTAGCATTACCGCTATCCCAATCATAATCAGTAGCTGCATAACCCAAAGGACGCTTATCATAGTCATCAATCAAGCCATCACCATTAACATCCTTGAAAATCAAGTCACCCGGACGTAAGTTCACGTTGTTAGCACCATCAATGTTCACCGGATAGTTATCAATTTCTTCCTGAGTCTGGAACACACCGATAGTTTCCCACATCCATACGGCACCATTTTTCACATTAGACCAACGGTTAGTCTGTGCCCAACGATATTGATCCCATCCGTTCAAGAAAACTTCACCATAGTTATTTATTGTCTTCTGACGAGCTAAAGTCAGGTTAACACCTACAAAATAATTGAAGTCATTAACGCGATCATTCCATCTCACCATACCATCAATACCACTAACCTGATCGGAGTTCAAATTCTGTTTTTGTACACTATAACCTGCCTCATAAGGGTAGATAATGTCAGTTGGGGTAGCAGGGATACCACTTCTTTTTCTCTTAAAAAAGTCCACTTCCAGTTTCAAGCGATCGTTCAGGAAACCCATATCGAAACCGACATTCATCATAGAAATCTTCATCCAAGAAAGTCCAGTTTGAGGAATTCCTTTGTAAGCAGTGCCTGTAGTATAAGCATCTGGAGCATTCCCCAAAGGATTATTGCTTATGATAGCTCCTCCATTGTTAAATGCATAACCAGGCAAGTAAGCAAAGTCCGGATAACTGCTATTAAAGTTTCTAGCCATGTCATCGCCCATTTCACCATAAGAAGCTCTCAACTTAATGCTGGAAATCCAATCAGCCACCTTAGAGTCTTTGTAAAATTCTTCTTCAGACAGACGCCATGCACCGGAAACTGACGGGAAGAAGCCCCATTGATTACCCGGTAAGAAACGCCAGGAAGCATCATAACGACCGGCAAAATCAATGATATACTTTTCTTTATAAGAATAGCCTGCACGGAAAATGAAACTGGCTGTAGTAATGGTACGTACTGAATTACTTACAGTATTATTAGCATTCGTTGTAATATTTTCTACAAACGGATTTTCTACTGGACTCTGAGCCACAGTCAAATATTTCCGGTCTTCTTTAAAGAATTCAAAACCTGCGACGGCTGTCACATGATGATCCTTGGCAAAAATATGATCGTAATTCAAGGTAAACTGCCCCATCATTTCAACTTTATGATTTCTTACATCTCCACGATAAGTATCAGTTTTTGTAGATGCTACTTTGTACTCCTGTGTGGCAGGGTCATACCTATATTCATTCCAACTCTTCTCATTATCTGTCTGATGAAGAGTTTCGTAATAATAAGACAGCAAACCTTTAGCTGTTAATCCTGGAAGCGGTGTCTTATATTCCAAATTTGCACTAAGCTGAATAGTACGGAAGTCTTTCTGGTGCTTACCAGCATTGTCAATAGTATAAGCAGCCATATTACGAGCACCGTCATGAGTCGGGGTAATATAATTCAGATAATCCGGATTATCGTTAGCATACGGGCGCATAGTCGGAATCAAATTAAAGATAGAATTACGCATCTGGAAGTAATCGTCTCCACCAGGAAGTGCTGGATTGACATTTTGCTCTATTTTACCCAATGTCTGAAAACCTACCTTGAATTTATCGGTCAACTGCATATTAAAGTTAGCCTGTAAGTTCGTACGGTTATAGTTGTATTCTTTGAACACGGCATCCTGATCAATATGTCCTACCGAAATGTAATAATCTGTCTTCTCTGTGCCACCGCTGATATTAGCATTTACATAATACTGAGGAGCAGCATTGCTTACAAAATTATCCTTCCAATCATATCCACGATAATCTTCACCTGTAGCCGGATTATAATATCCTGTCCGCCATTTCTCCAAATCAGCCTTAGCATTAGCAATATTATCAGCTCCAGTCAGGTTTCCATCATTGGCTTGCTTCATGTAGTTACCCCATTTCCATTGGTAAGCATTCAGCAGTTCAGGATACTTTGTCCATCCTTGCCATCCCATGTGAGCATTCAGATTTATCTGAGGCTTCTGTCCTTTTTTACCGGTTTTTGTAGTAATCAAAACCACACCGTTGGCAGCCTTCACACCATAAATAGCAGCAGCACCATCCTTCAGAATAGATACATTCTCAATATCGTGAATATCCAAGGCATTGAATGCTGTCTCATCTTTCATGATACCGTCGATAACATAGAGAGGAGTACCCATGTTACGAATCTCAAGGTTAGTCGAAGTTCCCGGTTGACCAGACTTCTGACGTGCCGTAATACCTGATACTTTACCTACCAAAGCATTGGCAGCCGATGTTGATGTAGAACGGGTCAAATCTTTATTGTTCACCGAACTTACCGCTGCAGCCACTGTAGCTTTCTTCTGAGTGGCATATCCCACTACCACAACTTCGTCAAGCAACTCTGTATCTTCCTTCAGTGTAACATCCAGGTTTCGTTTTCCCTTTACGCTGATCTCCTGCGGTGCATAGCCCACAAAAGAAACTGTCAGAACTGCATTAGTTCCCTTAACAGAAAGTGTAAACTTACCATCGACATCAGTAATCGTTCCGTTGGTAGTTCCTTTCTCCATAATGTTTACTCCAGGCAAAGGTTCACCTGTAACATCTTTCACTATACCTGACACAGCTATGTTTTGTGCCTGAAGCATTGCGGAAGACACTAAAACAACTAATAATAAGAAGAAATTCTTCCTTCTATTACCAGCCGAGATTAACTCATTTAAAAAGTGCTTCATAAGTTATTATTTAAAATTAAACATAAATTAGTTCATCTGTATATTATTGAAAACTGAAAAATGAGAACTTATCTGAAAACTTATTATTTTACCTTAACTATGAATATCTTATATCATGCTTGTTTCAATGTTTTTTTTAACGCCCTCCTTTCTTGATCCTTAAAAGTGAATACTCATTTATTTTTATAAACTTTAAATGCTTTTTGTTCTCCTGAAACTAAACACACATTCAAAATATAAAACCCTGAAAACGTTCCATGCATCGGGAATGTGTATTCCTCATCTGTTACCTTCATATCTTCGGTCCATAACCGTCTTCCTGCCAAATCTGTAAGCTCTACCTTTGAAATATCTTCTTTACCTTTATTTACCAGAAAAAGCTGATCCCCTGAAATATATGCCGAAAGTGAATTTCCATCAATCGTTTCGATTCCGGTCTCCGGATCCTGCCCATAATCGGAAGACTGATATTTCGAATATCTATTATTCAATTCCTCTACCTTGGATTTCGGCATAGCTTCTACTTCCTCCAGATCATAAGTACCAAAAGCATCCTTAAAACGAATCATCGGATCCAAGTGAGCAGCAAAGTTCCACGTCAATGCTTCCATAATAGAATTCATTCTTCGACCCGCACCATTGCTTACCCTTACTTGGAAAGCTTCTTGCTGCAAGCCTTCAGGTTGTCCGGGATAAAGTTCCTGTCCCAGATTCATAGACTGTTTCGTATTGTGAGCACTGATACGTGCAACCTGGAGATAATGTTCTTTACCCGTCAACAGATACAGGCGATAGTACACAAATGAAGACCATGCAAAACCTAAATCCGTAGCAGAATGGCCAATAGCTATAATATGCTGTCCGACAATACTTCTGTCTTTAGGCCAATCTGTTCTAGCTGTCTGATCCTTTTCTACCGGTACTTCAAACATATAGCTCCAACTTTCGGTGTATGTAGCAGCTTGTTCTGCAGCAGCCAACCATTTCGGATCTTTTGTAAGGTCATAGATAGCAAGAAAACCATTGATAGCTTGCTGACCGGATTCACTGTCGATAGTCTGCGGATTGTCTACCACACAAGCCACATAGAGATATCTTTCATGAATATTAGCATAAGAAAACTCTGCAGCTTTCAAAGCAGCTGTCTTATAACGTTCATCATTGGTGGCGATATAAAGCTCTACCAGATAACGAACAGCGCAAATAGTCAGAAACTTATTCTGATTACCTGCCGGATGTTTACCACCTACAACACTGAAAGGGTCATATTCCAGATAGTAACTACCATCCGCATTCTGATTAGTCACCAGGAATTCACCAAACTTCTTACAGGCATTCAGCCATGAAGGGATATCTATTCCATTACGTTTGGCATAACACCATGCATTCAGCAATCCGGCCATTCCGTTACAAGCTTGGCGCATAGAAGTCTTTGCCCAGTTGTCCCATGTACCCCATAGTGCAGCATAACGTGTCTTGGGAAGTCCTAAATCTGTCAATCCTTGAGAAGCCCATAAATTCAGTACATTGCTTCCTCTTACCTTATATTCCTCATTACCAGTCTCCACACCTGCACGAAACAATGCATAGCCAGCTGTAGGTTGTGAGCCAACAAAACCGATCTCATAAGTATTCTTATTTAAGGAGAAATCTGTCAGTTTCACACTCCATGGGAATCCGGGACCTTTTATATCCTTATCAACCGAACTGTCCAGATAATAATGATTAACAGTTTCAATCAATCCCCGATAAGCAGAATTCAAATTAACATCATAAATCTTTGGATTATACAGATTGAAAGCCAGTTTCCAAGCTTCATTTACAGCATTAGCATAGTCGGAAGTTTTATCTATTTTGAAATAGACATTATAAGTATGTTTATCAAATCCTTTTGTTATGGGATGCATACGTCTGCCCATTCCTCCGGTACGCAAGTCAGAACCTGGATAAGTAACTACAGCAGCAAAAGAGTCAGACTTCTTCCAGTTGACAACACCCACGCCACCAAACTGATAATTTTCGTCGACTACTACACCACGTGAATCATTCAGTACAGTTTCACATTTTGCACCTTCGACGATCAGCAGGATGCCGCAGAGCATGACGACGCTGACCGCCGCATCAAACGGGTGCAGCACCAGCAGTACGCCCAGGGCAACGGATACGATGCTGAACAGCAGCAGCAACCACCATTTCTGCCCCTTGCGCTTGGCAAGGTCAATGGCGGTACCGATGCGGCTCAGGCCGTCAACGACGATGAAGATGCCGAACACAACGGGCAGAAAGCTGGTCACTACCTGCGGCTTTGCCAGCGTGAAGATGCCCAGCCCCGCCGTGATGACGCCGCCCACCAGCATGAACGGCGCGGTAAAGCCGGTGCCGCGGATGCGGGCATACTGGATCAGGCAGACAATGCCGGTGACAAGCACCACAACACCAAAAATGTTGCAGATCCAGAGCAGACTGGTCTCGGGCATGATGAGCAGCAGCATACCGATGACGATATACGCGACGCTCAACAGCAGCATTCCGTTTTTGACATAGCGCAGCATAGTGTAAGGCTCCTTTTTACTTGTCGGCTTCCTGCATAGCCCTGGCGGCGGCCACGATCAGGTCGGTGCAGGCCTCGCGGCCCAGGGTCGCATTCAGGCACAGATCGTAGTTCTTGGCCTCGCCCCAGCGGTTCTCGGTGTAATAGTTGTAGTAGCTTGCACGGGCGCGGTCATGCTTGGCCAGCTGGGTCTCCCACAGGCGGTCCGGCATGTCCTTGGCGTCGGGGCGGCTCTTGGCAAACTGGATACGGGTCTCCAGCGGCGCGTAGACGAAGGTGCGCAGCACGTTGGGGCGCTCACGCAGGACGTAGTCACCGCAGCGGCCCAGAATGACGCAGGGGCCCTCGGCGGCCAGCTCCTTGATGACGTTGCTCTGCAAAATGTAGACCTGGTCGGCCAGGGGCATCGTGTTGCCCATCATGTACAGGCTGTAGATCAGGCTGCCGCTGCGCTGGTTCTCGCTGGCGGCAATGGCCTCCTCGGTCAGACCGCTCTTTTTGGCGGCAAGGGTGATCAGCTCCTTATTATATAAGGGAATACCCAGCTTGTCGGCAACGGCCTGTGCAATCTCGCTGCCGCCGGATGCGTACTCACGCGCCATAGTGATGACCATAGGTTCCTTCATACTGATACACCTCGCAATATTTTATGTAGTATGCGCAAAAAGACATACTATTCTGCTTATAGTATAACCTGATTTTGTGGAAAACGCAAGAAAAAATTGCGGGAAAGGAGCAGTGTGGGCGGGGGAAAGCCCCTCAGATCTCGCAAACTCGGCCTGAGGGGCTTTCGCGCCTTTCCGCCGGCGTTCGTCCCCACAAAAACAGCCCGCGGCAGAACACCGCGGGCAGGGAAAACAGAATGTCAAATTTTATTCGGTCACTTCGCCGGAGATCTCCTTGATCGCGGACACGGTTGCGGCGAGATTCTGCATGTCGCTGGGCACGATCAGCTTGGTGGCCTTGCCGTCAGCGACCTTCTCCATGGCCTCCATGCTGCGCAGGGCCAGATAGTTGTGGTTGGGGTTCGCCTCGTTGATCATGCGAATGGCATCGGCCTGTGCCTTCTGGACGGTCAGCAGGGCTTCGGCTTCGCCCTCGGCCTCGCGGATGCGCTGCTGCTTCACGGCCTCGGCGCGCAGGATGGCGGATTCCTTTTCGCCCTCGGCGCGGGTAATGGCAGCCTGCTTTTCACCGTCTGCCTTCAGGATGACGGCGCGCTTCTCACGCTCAGCCTTCATCTGCTTCTCCATGGCCTCCTGAATTTCCCGCGGCGGGATGATGTTCTTCACCTCCACGCGGTTCACCTTGATGCCCCACTTGTCGGTGGCTTCGTCAAGGATGGCGGTGATCTTGCCGTTGATGACATCGCGGCTGGTCAGGGTGTGATCCAGCTCCATCTCACCGATGATGTTGCGCAGGGTGGTGGCGGAAAGGCTCTCGATGGCGGCAATGGGCTGGTTGACACCGTAGGTGTACAGCTTTGCGTCCATGACCTGAAAGAACACCACCGTGTCGATCTGCATGGTCACGTTATCGCGGGTGATCACGGGCTGAGGGGGAAAGTCTGCCACCTGCTCCTTCAGGCTCACCTTTTTGGC
>OGYL01000661.1_pt1 | contig 27530 bp, 25 predicted proteins | sample 1576541 | NCBI WGS metagenome assembly OGYL01 (sample SAMEA3541551, study PRJEB24748) | human gut metagenome | biome: human gut; feature: human-associated habitat; material: faeces | place: China | collected 2012 | reverse complement strand
CTGTGATACTGAGCTGCCTGTTACTTTTCGCCGGCTGCGGGGAAAACGGTGTCGCCGGTCACCGAAACAGAGAACGACGGTCCGGTGGCCCACTGCCGGCCCAGCGACACATATACGTCGGCCGTGTGCTCATGGCGCCGGCTCTCGGTGTTTTCAGTATCGAACTCACCAGACACCAGCTGATAGGTCTGGAAATCGTGGTCGCTCACCCAGCGATAGGAGGCGCCGTAGCCCAAGGTCCACTGCTTCGGCCCCAGCCGATGCTGTTGGTCGGCATACAGCGAGTAGCTGCTGATGCGCTGCCCGCCCGTCAGCGTGTAGGACGAGGAGGTGCCCGTCGGTCCAGTCCACCTGCATCAGCTGGTCGTTGTCGGCGGTGTAACGCGTAAAATCGCCGCCCACCTTCAGCCCGAAGGGTGCCTCATACCGAAGCGCCACATTGTGCATGGCCGACTGCATCTGTTTGTGAAGGTCAGACTGCTGGAAATTGCCGTGGGCCAGACTGAGATTGTCGCCGTCGGGGACGAAACTTCCCGTATAGGCCACACTGACGCTGCTCTTGGGCCTCAGCTGATAGTCCAGCGAGCCGCGCACCTGATGGGCCCAGTAGCGGGAACTCAGGCGCTCGTCCTGCCGGATGTCGTACACGCCCTCCGGCAGGGTATGAAGCGCGGAAAGCTCGGTGTATTCCAGATTTTTTACACAATTGGCACTGTACATGACATCCACCGTCGTGCGGGGCGATGAAAACCGGAAATTGGCATGAACGCCACCACTGTTAAAATACTGATTCATATAGTCCGCGCCCACTTCGCCCTGAAAGGACTGCCGCGGCGGACGTTTGGTCACCACATTGAGCACGGCGCCGCGCACGTGCAGCTCGGGCGGTGCGCTGTACATCACCTCCACGCGCTCCACCTGATTCACGGACATGCTCCGCAGCAGCGTCTGCAACTGCTCGGCACTCATGGTGGTAGGCCTGCCGTCGAGCATGAGGGTCAGGCTGCCTGCCCCAGCCAGCGAGAGCTGACCGGAACCGTCCTGCCACACCCCGGCACCTTGGCCAAGGCTTCGTAGACATTGCTGACGGCCTGCCGCTCCACCAGTGACGGAAGACGGTAGCAGAGCTTCCCGTCGGCCACCTGCACCAGGGGCCGCTCTGCCTTGACCACCACTTCATCCAGACTCCGGCCCTTGGGCTCCAGCTGAAGCGTATCGGGCACCGCCACATCGGTCGGCAGCTGAAGCGTCTGATAATGCAGGTGCTGAATAATCAGCCGGCCATGAGTCGGAACCTCGCTGAACGCAAACGAACCGTCGGGCGCCGAAAGTGCAGCCCCGACGCAAGTGGAATCTGCCCGCAGCAGGACCACCGTAGCATCTACCACAGGATGACGCTGCGCATCCACCAGCGTAACGCGCAGCTGAGCCCACAGACCCATGGGGACACACATCAAAAGCAGCATGACCTTCAGCCCTGCGTACCCGTACTTACTTTTTTTCATTTTCTTTATCTCCCTGGTTCAAGAATTTCCGTTCCTCCTTCACTGTGGCCTGCCGCACCAACTTCCCGTCAACAAACGTGAAGGCTGTGGTTACGATGAACCAACTACCCTTATACAGTTCCTCCTTATAAAGCAAACGCTCCTCAAGCCGACGGCCGTTGACGTAACGCTGATCCTTGCTAAAGGGCTGACCGTAAATATTGAGGAAATCCGCACGGTCCATCCCCAGTACAACCTGATCCGAACTAAACATACTGACCGATTTGGAAGTATAGCAACTGCACAGTAAAAACAGTCCCAAGGTCACGACAAGTCCCCGTAGAATTTTCATTATTCAATTCAAATTCATAAAATAATCACTAACAGAATGAGACAAAGATAGGCGTTTCTTTAAGAAATCACGGCTGGGTAAGCTATCTTAACAATAAGTTCACTACGACACAATCCCTTTAAAACAATTCCACTCAGTTCACATCGCCCCGCACTAATTGACCTATTGCATGCGCTGCATATCTTCCACCGTAAGCGCAGGATCATAAATAACCTCCATCCCTATTTCCTGCTTAAGTTGGCGAACATACTCTTCAATGGGGTCAGAACCTATCTCCCGCCGCAACCGATTCAAGTCTGACGGATCAGCTACCGGCCAGATATAAACAACTTGTTGCCCGTCCCGACTAAACGTATACGACTGCGTACCATACGTTTGGGGTTGACCTTCGTACATTTTTATCCGGTCGGTCAGCACGGCCCACTCATTACCGGAAATCAATCCCTTCTTTACGGCCTCTGCCAGAAAGGGAAGAAAATGCTTTTGCTCTTCCAACTCGGCATGATCCACAAGTAACCAAATGGTGTGATAAGACTCTGGCTTCAACTGCTCCGGCAACCCGTTCCGTAACAGTTTGGACACCAGTTTCAAATTTTCACGGTCAATAGCCTGCATCTGTTCCGAAAGGCTCACCAGCGAATCGGCCAAACTGGCATTTAAAGAGGTAAGACCTTGCTCACTGGCCCGTCTAGTCAATTGTGCAAGTTGCTCTCTGATCGTCTGGTCACGAACCTTGGCCTCACGCAACAGGGAATCTGTTTCAATTGCCGTCTGCCCATAAGCCGAAAAACAGCCCCACACAATAGTCAATCCCAAAATCAATCCTACAAATTTCTGTATCATCATATACTGTATTAATGAGAGTCACCCAGACAATACCGGAAGACATTGGAAAGAATCACAGCGCAAGTATCCAATTGGTCATATCCTGCAAAACCTCTGGACTAATGGTCTGTTCAATGGTTGAATATTCAGTAGGAAGACCCGTTGTACAAGGCTGAAACAAATGATTCAGGCCTGGATAGATTTTGACACTTGACTTTTCATTTTTCGGTAAGTTCTGTATAATAGCCGGTACGCTACTTGACGCTATTACCTGCATATCTCTATCACCATTAAGCAGAAACACAGGACATGTTGTCCGTCGCACGTCCTCTGCCGGATCATAATCCAGGAAATAGGTAAACCATGAATTCTGCTGCTTCAACAGATAATCACGCAACTGTTCCTTAGTCATCGGATAAGTCTGACCAGATGCCTCTGCTATTTTCCGCCCCTGCTCATACAGACCATCTATCCCCTTCAAACCAATAGGTGCCATACAAACAGCAAAGTCAATAAGATGCTGCGCGCCAAGCATAAAAGCAACATTTGCACCTTCACTATGTCCAACTATACCGACTTTTGAAAACGACCCCATTAAACGCAAAATATTGATTCCTGCCTGTGCATCGTCAGCAACCTCACGAGAATTGGCCGCCTGATGGTGCCCCGTTGACTTCCCCACGGCACGGTCGTCATAGCGCAAAGTTGCTATGCCATGTCGGGCCAAGAAGTCGGCTATGACTAAAAACGTCTTATGTTCATAAAGCTCACTATCGCGATTCTGCGGACCACTCCCCGTCACCATCAGCGCAACAGGTACTCTATCCCCCGCCTGATAGCCTACGGGATAGGTCAACGTACCAGCTAACGTAACATGAGCTGTAATATTCTCAAAAGTAACATCCTCCATCACATACGGAAATGGTGGCTGAGGAGTCTGCGGGCGCTTATATACAGGATGTCCCATTGTCAAGTTCAAAGGAAATTTCATTCCATTCTGCTCAAAAACGCCCTGAATCACACCGTTCCTTAATCGGCCGCTATAAGTAATACCAACTACGGGAACACTCAGGCTGAGTGAATCTTCCGAAAAGTAGGACAAAGAGGTCCGAATACCCTTTACGCTCTGATCAGGACTGTCCATTGTACAAACATCACACCCCGTCGTATCCTTCAAAAAATTAAACACTATATTCAACTTGCTTCCGCCTACTTCGAGAGTTCCTGTCCACGAACCGGAAATCTGCTGGGCACTAACATCCTTAACCATGCCAGCAAACAAGACAACAAATAACAATATTCGAAATTTCATCCTTTCTTCATCTAAAAAAACAAGAAGCCATGCCAAAGTTTTGACACGGCTCCTAATATATCATTCTATAATAGATACCACTATTTGATTATTCAAACCAACGCACATAACAGAAATCTTGTCTATGCGGCAAATTGGGATTTTTTGGGAACATTCGATAAGCCACTTTGAAAGATCCGGCCAAATCTATTTTGGTTGTTACAGAGAAGGTATACAGATTTCCTTCTTTCTTCACAACATTCATCGGAACAACCGTATAAATCTTATCTCCATCTCTATTTGAATTCAAAATAACCAATTCTACTCCAATAGCATCATCAAGCCCCTGCTCGTCAATTACGTGAGAAACAGTAAACGGCTGCCCGCTCACAAAATTGGAATTTTCAGCATTAGCTGAACGTGAACTTGAAACTACTTTGATAGAATCCCAACGCTCGGCAACATTTTCCTTCCACAGCGCGATTTCCTTGGCTTTTCTGAAATTATCAGCACTTAGTTCCTTGAAACGTGCAGCCTCTTTGTTATAGAATTTTTCATAATAGTCATCCAACTGACGCTTCATGGTATAATGAGGCGCAATTTGTGCTATTGAGTTCTTGATTGTACGTACCCAATTTTCACTGATACCCTTACGATTTCTTGCATAATAAGTAGGAATAATCTCCTGCTCCAACAAAGAATAAATAGTAGAAGCATCAAGTTTATCCTGGTATTCCTGATTCTGATAGGTGCGCTTTTCGGTGATGGCCCATCCAGCTCCTTCTCTATAACCTTCAAGCCACCATCCATCTAATACAGAAAGATTTACCAATCCGTTCATTAACGCTTTTTCGCCAGAAGTTCCGGATGCTTCAAGAGGTCTTGTAGGAGTATTCATCCAAATATCAACTCCGGAAACCAAACGACGTGCCAACTGCATGTCATAATTCTCCAGGAACAAAATCTTACCTAAGAATTCTGGACGCTGTGATATTTCAAAAATCTTTTTGATCAATCCCTGTCCTGCGCCATCTGCTGGGTGCGCCTTTCCTGCAAAAAGGAATTGCACCGGATAATGCGGATTATTTACAATCTTTGACAACCGATCCAGATCAGAAAAGAGCAAATGAGCTCTCTTATACGTGGCAAAACGACGTGCAAAACCAATCAATAAGGCATTCGGATTAATCTTATCAAGCAACGATACAACACGAGTAGGATCACCTTGATTCTTCAGCCAAGTCTCACGGAAACGCGCTCTGATATAATCAATTAATTTATTCTTCAACGCCATTCTCGTTGCCCAGATTTCCTCATCTGGAACATCATAAATTTTCTTCCAAATTTCAGGATTACTCTGGTCCTTATCAAAACGGTCGTCAAAATACTTGCGATATAAGCGTTTCCATTCCTTTGCACTCCATGTAGGGAAATGTACTCCGTTTGTTACATAACCTACATGACTTTCCTCTGGGAAATATCCTTTCCATATGCCACTGAACATATGCTGCGAAACCGTACCGTGCAATTTACTTACACCGTTAACTTCCTGACACGTCTTGCATAAGAATGTTGACATACAGAATTTTTCAGAATGATCGTCTGGGTTGGTTCTTCCAAGACCTATGAAATCCTCCCAACTGATACCCAGTTTGGCAGGGAAAGCTCCCATATACTTACCAAAGAGTCCTTCATCAAAATAATCATGCCCCGCAGGAACCGGAGTATGCACTGTATACAAAGAGGAAGCCTTCACCAACTCTAATGCTTCATTAAAGTTCAATCCGCTTTCTACATAATCAACAAGACGCTGCACATTACATAAAGCTGCATGTCCCTCATTACAATGATAGATGTCTTTCTTTATCCCTAATTTTTTAAGCATCAGCATACCACCGATACCTAATAAATATTCCTGCTTCAAGCGATTTTCCCAATCACCACCATATAGCGTATGCGTGATTGTACGGTCGTACTGCGAATTAAGATTGTTATCGGTATCCAACAAATACAATTTGATACGTCCTACATTTACTTGCCATACATATGCATGAACTTCATAATTAGGGAAAGGTACATCTACTATCATATGATTACCATCCTTGTCCAGCACATGCTCAATCGGCAAACTTTCAAAATCCTGAGGTTCGTAATTTGCTATTTGCTGACCATCCATTGACAGCGTTTGGTTAAAATATCCATAGCGATATAAAAAGCCGACGCCACACATATCCACATTACTATCAGAAGCTTCCTTCAAATAATCACCGGCTAGAATACCCAAACCACCTGAATATATTTTTAATATATGGTTAAGTCCATATTCCATACAAAAATATGCAACGGAAGGACGCTTGCTATTAGGCTTTTCTTTCATGTAATCCTTAAACAGCTTATATACAGCGTCCATGCGGGCGATGAAACTACTATCGGCAGCCAACTCAGTCAAACGCTCATAACTAATGCGTCGCAACAATACAATAGGGTTATGCTTTACTTCCGAAAAAAGGCTCTTATCCAAACTTCTAAACAATTCAAAGCCTTCTTCATTCCAAATCCACCATAAATTATGCGAAAGTTCTTCAAGTTTTTCTAACGCTTCCGGGATATGGGATTTTACAGTAACAGTACGCCAATTCGGCTCATTTGAATTACAAGTTTTAACCTTCATATTGTTGTTATATTCAAAGTTTTATATCGTTTAATTATTAAATTCTCTGTAAAGACTTTTCTAAAGCTTTTTCGTATGCTTTATAATAGTGTATTATGAAATTTTTCCACAACGCCTTTTTAGATAGGTCACTGGCACGTCGACGTAATTTTGTCGTTTCCGTACTTGCAAGTTCAGCAAATTTTACAATGTCTGAACAGACGGAATCAACAACGTCCATATAATTGCTATCCGTGCGATGTATCACATGAACGCCATCGCTAATATCATCTCCTTTTCCTAAACTTTGTATCCACTGACCAAAGCCAGAAAGATCGGTAGTTATACTTGGAATTTTAAAAGCTATACTTTCAAGAGGTGTATATCCCCAAGGTTCATAATAAGAAGGATAAATGCAAAGATCATTCGCCATCAACAACTGATAATATGACATGTTGAAAATTCCGTCATTGCCATCTAAATAGCATGGAATCAACATAACTTTAACAGTTGATGCATCCTGATTCGTTAATCCTTTCTCACGTAACAACCGAATGAACCGATCATCATCAAAATTGTTTATACGGTGTGTAACAAACGGATTTTCCAAGGCCTGCGCAAATATCGTAGGATTTTCAATTCGCTGCTCCAAATCTTTTCTAGCTCCTATACACCAACACGGAACCTCGATTAATGCCAGAATATTCCTACCTTGCACTTTATTTTTCAATGCAACCAAGCTATCAATAAAGACATCAAAGCCCTTACAACGAAAATCATTCCGTCCGCTCGTTGAAATGATTATTGTCTTATTATCTAAATTCTGCCCCATTAAGGCATTTGCAACTTCAAGAATTTTCTTACGGCCTAACTTGCGTTGATCGGTGAAACTTCGTGACTTGGGAACAAAACTATCTTCAAAACCGTTAGGTAGGACTTCATCGGGTTTGATTTCTAAGAGCTGCTCACACTCTCGAGCCGTAAAATCACTTACAGTTGTAAAACAGTCTGCAGCATGAGCCGTTTCTCTCTCAATGCTATGTTTCGACTGCATACTTAATTCTTCCGCCATCTGATTGCCATGATATCCTTTGAAATAATCATAAAGAGGCTTATCATTGCCAGCAATAGAACGCCCTATACTTGTAGCATGAGTTGTAAAGACCGTAGCGATTTGAGGTGCATAAGATTTTACCCAAAGCAATCCTAACCCCGTCATCCACTCATGAGCATGATAGACTACTTTTTTATATGAATTCAACAAATTGTTTTGGAAAAAAGCCACAATCAATTTTCCTGCTGCAATAGAGAACATTGATGCCTCGTCATAATCACCATAAGCATGTAATGAATCAACGCTGTAATGTTCCCATGCCCAAGCATAAATGTCATTCTTTTGATCATACATTTTAGAGAAGTCAACCAAAATTGCGATTGGACAACCTGGAACATTCCAAGTACCAACCCGTATAGGAATATTAGCCTCATGAGCTGCCTTTTGCCATTCCTTGCAAAGAGAATCGTTCTCTACAAAATCATTATTATTTTTATTTTTCCATATATCAGGGCCGACGAAGATTAAATTTTGACCCATTTTAGATTGTAGCGTGCTAGTATGAGTAGAAAGGACAGTATAAATTCCTCCAACTTTATTACATACTTCCCAGCTTACTTCAAATATTAAATCTGGATAATTCATTAGAAAAAATTTTAATCTGCGCTACAAAGGTAACATTTTTTTTTGTATTTAATATTTCATCGTATTTTTTTTACTCTTCGGGCTTTTCTGCTTTCCATAAAGAATTCATTCTTTTCTGCATAGCCTGTTCCGAAGGATTGTTTTGTGATCGCCAGAATATTGTTTGCGTATAATGATCAGGCATATACTGTTGCCTTACAAAGTGGTCTGGATAATCATGCACATATTTATAATCGCCTCCATATCCCAAATCCTGCATAAGATTAGTTGGTGCGTTTCTCAAATGCAAAGGAACGGCCAACTGTCCTGTATTCTTTACAAAATCAAGAGCCGCCCCTATTCCTTTATACGCAGAATTACTTTTAGGACTTGTAGCCAAATAAACCGTCGCTTCAGCCAAAGGAATTCGCCCTTCAGGCCAACCTATTTTTGAAACAGCATCAAAAGCAGCATTTGCCAACAATAAAGCATTTGGATTAGCCAAGCCTATATCTTCCGCAGCAGAAATAATAAGCCGACGAGCTATAAATTTCGGATCTTCACCGCCATCAATCATTCGTGCCAGCCAATATAATGCAGCATCAGGTGAACTCCCCCTTATACTTTTTATAAAAGCAGAAACTATATCATAATGCATCTCGCCTTTCTTATCATAAGAGAAAGATGGTTTCTGTAATTGCTTCTCTACAACTTCATCCGTAATAACGACTTCATTATCAACAGACAAAGCATTTACAAGGAGTTCAAGAATATTCAATAGTTTCCGAGCGTCTCCAGAGCTATAAAGGAATAACGCATTTGTCTCTTTCAACTTAATATCAAACTGTTTCAAAACCACATCTTCTCTTATGGCACGCTCCACAAGTTTTTTCAACTCTGATTCTCCCAATGGTTTTAATACATAAACCTGACATCTGGACAACAAAGGACCTATTACTTCAAAAGAAGGATTCTCTGTCGTTGCTCCAATAAGTGTTGTGATCCCCTTCTCTATTGCAGAAAGCAAAGAGTCTTGCTGCGACTTATTGAAACGATGAATTTCATCAATAAACAATATAGGAGAATTGTTATTGAAAAACGTATTCTTTTGAGCCTTTTCAATAATATCTCTTACATCCTTGACTCCACTAGTTACAGCACTAATCGTATAAAAAGGAACATTTATTGTATTGGCAATTATCCCTGCAAGCGTTGTTTTTCCGACCCCAGGCGGCCCCCACAAAATAAAAGAATTGATCCGTCCAGTTTCCAACATCCGACGAATCACGCCGTCTTTTCCAACCAAATGTTGCTGACCTACGTAATCATCCAAAGATTTAGGTCTCATTCTCTCTGCTAAAGGCATTGCCATAATATAAGATATTAAAATGCAATATTTTCATTACCTGGAGCAAATGGCATAAAATCCCGAGGAAGATCTACTGACTCCTCCTGTCCGAGGGACGCTCCAATACCTTCTGATGCACCGGAAGTTACTTTCCCTTCAAATACATCATCTTCAGGATTTTGGAAACGTGTAAACTCTTTCTTAAACGTTAATACCACATCGCCGACTGCTCCATTACGATGTTTGGCAATAATTATTTCTGCTTTTCCTCTATAATCAACTCCATCCAACTGTAAAATTCGATAATACTCCGGACGATGGATAAAAACTACCATATCCGCATCTTGCTCTATCGCTCCAGACTCACGCAAATCACTCAATTGAGGCCTTTTACCCTCATTTCCTTCTCTACTTTCCACACCACGATTCAACTGACTCAATGCCAAAATCGGAATATTCAGCTCTTTTGCCAAGCCTTTTAATGATCGACTTATCGTAGAAACTTCTTCTTGCCGACTTCCAAAACTCATACCAGATGCATTCATCAGTTGCAGATAGTCTATCATTATCGCTTTCACATGATGCTCACGAACCAACCGACGCGCTTTTGTTCTCAATTCAAAAACTGACAAAGATGGTGTATCATCTATATATAAAGGCGCTCCAATTAATTCATTTAATTTGTAATCTAACTGTCCCCACTCAAAAGGGGCCAACTGACCACTTCTAATTTTCTCACTTGAAATTTCGCAGACATTAGAAATCAAGCGATTAACCAATTGTACGTTGGACATTTCCAAAGAAAAAAAGGCTAACGGAATTTTCTGATCGACCGCTATATTTTTTGCCATACTTAAAGCGAAAGCCGTTTTTCCCATAGCAGGACGTGCGGCCAATATAATCAAATCAGAATTTTGCCAACCGCTTGTAATATTATCCAGTTGTGTAAAGCCACTTGAAATACCACTTAATCCATCACCGCTTGCAGCAGCATTTTTGAGCATCTGATAAGCCTCTTTCACAACCGAATCTATTTGGGTATAATCCTTTTTCATATTCTGTTGTGAAATTTCAAAGAGTTTGCCTTCGGCTTCCTGCATTAACTCATCCACATCTTGTGTTTCATCAAAAGCTTTTGACTGAATACCGCTGGTATAAGAAATTAATTCGCGAGCTAGATGTTTTTGAGCAATTATACGTGCATGATACTCTAAATGAGCAGTCGAAGCCACCATACCACTCAATTGAGTAATATAAAAAGGCCCTCCTACCTCATCTAAACAACCATCTTTTTTTAATTGCTCTTGAACAGTGAGTAAATCGACAGGTCGCTGCTCAATATTCAGCCGTTGAATTGCTTTAAAAATCAACTGATTCCTATGATCATAAAAACTCTCTGGACGAAGAATCTCACTGACCATAGAATAAGCATCTTTTTCTATCATCAAAGCTCCTAAGACAGCTTGCTCCAAATTAATGGCTTGTGGTTGCAAATGACCAAACTCATCCATTTTCTTCGAATTAGAAGAAGCTTTTGTTTTTCTCAACGTATTCTGTTTTACTGGCATAATATCATTTTACTCTTTAAAATATATAGATTGATAACATCCGATATCTGGCAATGTTCCATTTACCCTATTTACCCCAAGTCTATCTTCGGGATAATACTGAATTGTTATATCTTTATTTGCGTTTCCTACAGCAATTGACAAGCTATCAAGTTGAAAAGAATAATCCAGCTGTTCTACATTAAATTGAAAATTTTGTTCTCTGCATACTGAATTATCTTCGGTATCCCATAAACAATTTTCTACATTTTCATTTTCAAATTTAGGTGTATTCAACAAGCAATTCTGAAAAAAATAATTGAACTCTACATCATTATTTTGTGACTGTTCACCCAATAGTTCGTCATCCGAAAGGCCCGTTATGATACAATTGCGAAAACTTGCGTTATACAGAGGCATATCTGTATTATCCATATAATTCGCAAAATAAAGAGCGACTCCAGACCGTATATCAAAAGCATAAAAAGAGCCTATCGTACAATGAACAAATTCATGATTTCCACCTGCAATATACACACAATTATTCTTTCCATTTGACACCTGCGTATTTCCTATAAAAGACTTACAATTTATCAACTGCAAGCAATTATTATTTGAATTATGAAGAATGCTATTTTCTATCTTTATCTTTTCGACATTAACATCCGAAGAATCGCAAATTATTCCAACAGAAGTTCCGTGTATATCACAACAATTAAGATAATTACCATAACTTTCTCCTTTAAATTCAATTCCATGCCATTGTCCAGGCAACTGATCATAAGACTGATCTGTAAAGATGTTACCTAAACGATCTCCACGCATCAGAATCGGATTTCTTATTTCTCCTGCCGCTTTCAAAGTTCCATAAACAATAAACTTTGCATTATTATGGAAATACAACCGTGTACCTGCACTTAACGTTACAGTAGCCCCTTTTTGTACAACTATGCTGTCATATATTTGATAAGGAATCCGTGACGACAAGAGCGTATCTTCAGTAATAATCCATCCATTCTTTTTGACTTCAACATCCTGGCCATAAGCTTGTAATACCACATTCTGAACCGTATTGCTTTCTAACTGGAAATTCAAATGATCAATAATTTCCTGTGGCTGTACTTTACCTGAAACAGGAGGAGTCATTTCAAGAAAAACTTTTAAACTATCCCCTGCAGGAATACTAAAGTCTGTTGGCATATCATCTGCAATGTAAACACCATTAACAGCTACTCGAAATGGAGATTTTTCGTTTAAATCCTTCCATACTTTGGTAATACGAAGCCCATTTTTGTTCTGATTATATATTTCAAAAGCGACTGTATGTGTTCCTTGTCCACTTATAACTGTATCAAACTTTACAGTATCCGTAGAAAATGTCAGTTTGTCAAGTGGTGAAACTGAAAAGTTTTCATCAGCCATACAACTGATGAAAACTTTCATTGATAAAACAATTATTGTTCCTATTAATAACTTTAAGACTACTTTTTTCATTGCTTCTTAGGAATGCGCTTCATAATATCCAATAAATGACGCCAAACCATTTCTACCGTTGGAATAAGCAATTTCTCATCGGGAGAATGCACACCTCTTAAAGTAGGTCCAAAACTTACCATATCAAGTTGCGGATATTTTTCACTGAACAACCCGCACTCTAATCCGGCATGAATAGCTAAAATCTTAGGCTCCTTATTAAACAGACGAGTATAACTTTCTTTTGTCAAACGCAAAAGGACACTATCAGGATTCATCTTCCAACCTGGATAACCCTCATTGGTTACAGTACATGCTCCGGCCAATTCAAATACTGAACGCACAACAGCACTCATATACTCTCTTTTACTATTAAGACTGCTACGTTGACTCGTATTTATGACAATTTTATCGTTTTCTTTGTGTACACTTGCTAAATTCGAAGATGTTTCGACCAACCAATCTAAATCTTGACTCATTGCCTCAATACCATTAAAAACAGCCATTAAAGAACGAATCAACTTCTCGCTTACCGACTTTTCAATACAGGAACGATAATCGTTCGGAACACTTTCAAGTAAAAGTTGGAAATTTTTCTCCGTTTGAGTATATTCTTCCTCAACCTCAGCTTCCAATATATTTAACGCAATTCGCACTTTTTCTTTATCTGCGGCGGGAACTGCAGCTATCACGTAACCTTCTCTCGGTATTGCATTATGAAGTCCACCACTTTGAATGTCAATCAACTGTAAATCTGTTTCATTTAAAAGACGATACAAATATCGTGCTAATATTTTATTTGCATTTGCACGTTTTTTATTAATATCATCTCCAGAATGTCCTCCGGTCAAACCTTTTACCGTCACTTTAAACACATAAAAATCAGAAGACAAAACTTCTTCTTTAAACGAGAATTCTGCAGTCGTCCTCGCTCCGCCAGCACAACTAACAAAAATTTGCCCCTCGTCTTCTGAATCCAAATTAATCAGATACTTACCGTTTATAAACCCTTTTTCCAATCCTAAAGCACCGGTTAATCCAGTTTCTTCATCACGCGTAAACAAACATTCAATAGGACCATGTTCTATGGTTGTCGATTGAAGTATGGCCATCTCAATAGCCACTCCGATCCCATCATCTGCACCCAAAGTCGTACCTTTGGCTTTCAACCAATCACCTTCAACATATGTTTGTATGGCATCATTATCAAAATCAAAATCAACATCTCGATTCTTTTCACATACCATATCCATATGACTTTGCAAGACCAATGTCTCCAAATCCTCATAACCAGGACTGGCTGGTTTCTTAATTAATACATTTCCAGTATCGTCTTTATAGGTCTGCAGTCCTAAAGATTCACCAAATTGCATTAGAAATGCAATCATTCTTTCTTCTCTTTTCGATGGTCTCGGTATTTTATTTATCCTATAAAAACACTCAAAAACCTCTTTTGGTATTAATTTTTCTGTTTCTGCTGTTTTCATTTCTACAATAAGTCTTAAGAAATACGAATATATTAAGAAAAAAAGCTCGTTTACTTCATCAATTATACTAATTTGCAGTAACTTTGTCGCACAAAAATAAAAAGAAATGTTGCAAACTCTCCTTTTTTCTGTGTTAATAATTGCTTTTTGCGTATTACTATTAAGCATTAAATTGTTTTTTAAAAAAGCATTCGTAAATTCACACGTAAGTGGCAGTAAAGCGATGCGCGAGCGCGGCATACATTGTGTCCAAGCTCAAGACCAAGAAGCTAGAGACAAGCAACCATTGAAAGATTAAACAACGGAATCAAGAATTGTAATAAAATGAAACTGACCTATTTTTCCAAAAAGGGAAGCTATGTACTATTAAGTACGCTGTTATTAATTGCAAGTTGCGGAAATGACAAGAATTCAGCAGAAATAAAAGACAATGGTCTTCCTAAAGCAAAAGAAAAAATTACAAATACCATTGCATACATTGAAATTGATACACTCATGAATCAATATCAATTTTGTAAAGACAACATGCTACGTATTACTCAAAAAAGCGAGTCATACAAGCGCCAATTAAATAATAAATCACAAGCATTACAACGAGCAGCAGAAGAATTCCAACAGAAAATTCAACAAGGAAAATTCACCTCACAACAGCAAGCAGAGCAGGCTCAGGCCTCCCTCCAAAAAATGCAAATAGACTTACAAAAAATGCAAGAAAAATTGTCTGAGCAATTTGACAAAGAACAACAACAATACAACAACCAACTTCGAGACAGCATAAAAAACTTTCTGAAAGAATATAATAAAGACAAACGCTACACAATGATAATTAGTAAAGCTGGCGATAATATCCTTATGGCAGACCCGTCTCTAGACATTACTAAAGATGTCATCAATGGTTTAAATAAACGATACAAGAAAAAATAATCGACAAGAAACTATTTATAAAAGAAAAAAATAGTAACTTTGCACTATACAAAGGAAAGATGCCAGAGTGACCGAATGGGGCGGACTCGAAATCCGCTGTACGGTTTATCCGTACCGGGGGTTTGAATCCCTCTCTTTCCGCTTCTTGAAAAAAGATTGGTGTAATAAATCACCAATCTTTTTTAATTAGTATTTATACCACCATAATTATCCACATGAGCATAAAAAAAAATCACTATATTACTTTTACAGTAAAATCACCTACTTGTTTACTTGATTTCATTATGCAAAAATTAGATGGAATCAGCAAAAATCGAGCTAAAGCTATACTAAGTGGAAACGGAGTAAAAGTAAATAAAAGATGCATAACACAACACAATTTTCCACTTAAGGCAGGGCAAATCGTCGAAATTAGTCGCGGCAAGCGTAAAGAGGAATTAAAAAGCCAGTTTGTCAAGATCATATATGAAGACCAAGATATAATTGTTATCGAAAAATCACCAGGAATCCTTTCCATGGGAACATCCCAACATGTCTTTTGTGTAAAAACGATATTAGACGATTATTTTCATAAATGCCATTCAAAAAGCCGGGCACACGTTGTTCATAGATTAGACCGCGAAACATCTGGAGTCATGGTATATGCCAAAAATATTGAAGCTGAACAAATTCTTGAACGGAATTGGCATGATATCGTAACAGACCGTCGTTATATTGCTGTTTTATCCGGAAAAATGGAAGAAGAACATGGAACAATAGCCAATTGGCTTAAAGACAACAAAGCCTATATCACCTATTCATCCCCCATAGACAATGGAGGGAAATATGCCATAACCCATTTTCATACCATACAAACCAATGAACACTTTTCATTAGTTGAATTTAAACTAGAAACAGGACGTAAGAACCAAATACGTGTACATTGTCTTGATATGGGGCATCCAGTTTGTGGTGACATTAAATATGGAGATGGAAATGACCCCATAAAACGGTTATGTTTACATGCTTTTAGATTAAATTTTTATCACCCTATTACAGGTGAGCCACTAAGTTTTGAGACCCCTATCCCAAAATCCTTTGTTAAAATTTTCGAGCCAAATTTCAAAAAGAAAAAACTTTAAATAGGAAAAGCCACCCAAACGATATAAAATCCTTACTGGGGTGGCTTTTTCAATACATGTATCCTCAAAGCCCCTAATAATGATTCTGATCATATAGAGCTATTTAAAGTCGTAACAAACATAATAATTTAGTTCTTATTTCAAATATCAGCACTTAATTTTTTCAGATTATGCTGAAATCTCATGAGTTCTGGTTATATTTGCAATATATTTTTATATTAATTCATCTTATATATTTTTATGATAAAAGAGATCAGATTACGTAAAGGTCTGGACCTTAAGCTCGCTGGTGAGGCTATACCACAAACAGAAAATCTGAAAAGATCCTCAATTTATGGTATTCGGCCAACGGATTTCATCGGGCTCAAGCCAAAACTTACAGTAAAAGAAGGAGACAAGGTTAAAGCCGGTGATTCCTTGTTCATAAACAAGCTAAGCCCGTCTGTAAAATATGTTTCACCGGTAAGCGGGACAATTGTTAAAATAGAACGAGGAGAACGTCGAAAACTCATATCTGTACAAATTGCATCAGACGAGAAAGACGATTATCGACAATTTAAAACTTTTGATCTTGCTGCAGCGACCAAAGATTCAATTTTAGATTTACTCTGTGAAAGCGGAATCTTTGGTTTCATTAGACAACGTCCGTATGACATTGTAGCAGATCCACAAACAACCCCCAAGGCTATCTTTGTTTCAGCATTTAACAAAATGCCTTTGGCTGCAGATTTTACTTATGTTGTTCAAGGACAAGAGGAAGACTTCCAAACTGGTCTGACAGTATTATCTAAATTGAGTAAAGTCTATTTAGGAATCTCAAAAGAACAAAGTAGCTCGTCTTTGAGCCAACTAAAAAATGTTGAAACGACAATTTTCAACGGACCTAATCCTGCAGGAAACGTAAGCGTACATATCAACCATATCTCCCCAATAAATAAAGGCGAAATTGTATGGACAGTAACTCCTGACGTCGTTATCTTTATCGGACGACTGATTCGTAAAGGTACTATTGATTTCAATCGAACCATAGCGGTTGCTGGAAGCATAATCAAGAATCCGCACTACGTATCAATGATAGTTGGGGCCCCAATATCGGACATCGTAAACTCACAATTAAAACAAACGGAGCATATCCGAATAATAAACGGCAATCCATTAGTTGGACAACAGTGTAACCTAAACGATTTTGTCGGAGCCTATTCTACAGAAATAACAGTGATTCCCGAAGGGGATAACATTAATGAAACTTTAGGATGGATCATGCCAAGATTCAACCAATTTTCAAGCAGCAGAAGTTATTTCAGCTGGCTCTTTCCGAAATCCAAAACATACGATTTAGATGCCCGCATAAAAGGTGGCAAACGACATATGATAATGAGCGGTGAATACGACCGTGTATTTCCTATGGACATATATGCCGGCTACCTTATTAAAGCTATTATTACTAGAGACATAGATAAAATGGAAGCGTTAGGCATCTACGAAATTTCTCCAGAAGATTTTGCGGTTGCTGAATTCATTGACTCATCTAAGCTTGAACTGCAAAGAATAGTGCGTGAAGGTTTAGATATTTTACGCAAAGAGATGGCATAATATATTTCGCAATTTATAAAATCTTAAATATGAACTCACTGAGAAATTATCTAAATAAGATAAAGCCCAAATTCGAAAAAGGAGGAAAATTTCAAGCCTTTCATTCCTTCTACGAAGGCATGGAAACCTTTTTATTTGTACCGAATAGCACGTCAAAAACAGGAGTAAACATACATGATTCCATTGATTCCAAACGAATCATGTCTTTTGTCGTAATAGCTTTAATTCCTGCTTTATTATTCGGAATGTATAATGTTGGATACCAACATTTTAAATTAAATGGAATCCTTGAAGAGGCAAATTTTGCAGAGCTGTTTGGTTATGGCTTTTTAGCCGTTCTTCCGAAAATTATAGTATCCTATGTGGTTGGACTCGGCATAGAATTTATTGTAGCCCAATGGAAAGGAGAAGAGATTCAGGAAGGATTCCTAGTTACCGGTCTAATTATCCCTCTGATTATTCCGATTGGATGCCCATTATGGATGCTGGCCATTGCTACCGCGTTTGCCGTAATCTTTGCAAAAGAAATTTTCGGCGGAACAGGTATGAACTTCCTAAACGTGGCGATTGTAGCGCGTGCCTTCTTGTTTTTTTCATATCCGACAAAAATGAGCGGCGACGCCGTCTGGGTTTCATCAAACAGCATATTAGGCTTAGGTAAAGACATGGCAGACGGCATAACGTGTGCAACCCCCTTAGGACAAGCTGCCACCAACGTAAACATAAACACTAGCTTATGGGATCAATTCATAGGTCTAATTCCTGGAAGTATTGGCGAAACCAGCGTTATTGCCATAGCAATCGGAGCTGTTATCTTATTATGGACAGGAATTGCCAGCTGGAAAACCATGATAAGTGTTTTTGTTGGAGGTGCACTAACCGCATTTTTATTCAATAAAATAGGTGATCCACAAAATGCAGTGGCTATGATGCCATGGTATCAGCATTTGATATTAGGAGGCTTCTGTTTCGGTGCTGTATTTATGGCGACCGACCCTGTTACCAGCGCACGTACTGAAACCGGAAAATATATCTACGGATTCCTAATTGGAGTTGTTGCCATTATGGTTCGAGTAATGAATCCCGGCTACCCAGAAGGAATGATGCTTGCTATTTTGTTAATGAATGCATTTGCTCCACTCATTGATTATTGTGTGGTTCAAAACAATATTTCCAAACGTTTAAAACGCATTAAAAGCAAATAAATATATGGCTACAAAAGAGTATAAATGTAAAGTTTGTGGCTATGTCCACAAAGGCACAAATGCACCAGAAAAATGTCCATTGTGTGGAGCTCCATCATCAGAATTTGAAGAAATCAAAAAGGGATTAAACACGAGTAGTAACACCTACACGATATTCTATTCTGTTATTCTAGTCATTGTTGTTGCGTTCTTACTAGCTTTTGTAAGCAAGACGTTACAACCTCAAAGTGACAAGAATGTGATGATTGACAAGAAATCTCAAATCTTATCATCACTAAACATACGCAATGTCGACAAAAACAAAATTGAAGCCATATATGAAAAAGTCATTGTGGCAGACAAAATTGTGAATGCACAAGGTCTCGTGATTAAAGATGGAGAAAATAAAGACCAGGACGGTTTCAAAGTTAACACGAAAGAAATTACAGATCAAAATCTCCCCCTGTATGTGTGCAATCTGGATGGTCAGACAAAATATGTCATACCTGTTACAGGACGTGGTCTCTGGGGTGGTCTTTGGGGATATATTGCATTGAATGCAGACAAAAAAACCATATATGGTGCCTATTTCTCCCATGAAAGCGAAACTGCTGGTTTAGGAGCGCGAATTACAGAATATGAGGGTTTTCAAAAGCAATTTGAGAAAAAACAAATCTTTGATGAGACGGGTAAAATAGGAATCCGAGTCCTAAAAGACGGTAAATCCCCTGAAGTAAAGGAAGAAAATCGTTGTGACGCAATCACTGGTGCCACATTAACAAGTGATGGTGTCAATAATATGTTACACGATTGCTTAACTCAATATATACAATTTTTCAAGCAAAATAATTAAGAGGTAATAGTATGAGCAAATTATTTTCAAAAGAGAATAAAGCCGTTTTTGCAGAACCTTTGAATCTAAACAATCCAATCATATCTCAAGTCTTAGGTATTTGTTCTGCATTAGCCGTCACATCCCAACTTGAGCCTGCAATTGTCATGGGACTTTCTGTAACAGTTATTACAGCATTCTCCAACGTAATCATTTCTCTAATTCGCAAAACAATCCCCAATCGTATCCGAATCATTGTACAATTAGTAGTTGTTGCTGCTTTGGTTACAATTGTAAGCATGATACTAAAAGCTTTTGCATATGATGTAAGCGTACAACTTTCAGTATATGTAGGTCTTATTATCACCAACTGTATTCTTATGGGTCGTCTTGAAGCCTTTGCCATGCAAAATGGCCCTTGGGAGTCTTTTTTGGACGGAATTGGAAATGGTTTGGGATACGCATGGATTTTGGTTGTTGTAGGTTTTATCAGAGAATTACTAGGAGCCGGAACAATTTTAGGAATTCAAATTGTTCCTCAATCATTTTATGATTTAGGCTATATGAACAATGGTATGATGACCATGCCTGCCATGGCCCTTATTATGCTGGGCTGTGTTATTTGGGTTCATCGAGTTATAAACAAAGAGGAAAATAACAAATAATAAACCTCAGCCTTAGATATTAAGTAATATGGAACATTATATAAACTTGTTCGTCCGCTCTATTTTCGTGGACAATATGATATTTGCCTTCTTTTTAGGCATGTGCTCCTATCTGGCAGTTTCCAAAAACGTGAAAACTGCATTTGGTTTAGGTATTGCAGTAACATTTGTATTGGTTGTAACTGTACCTGTAGATTATCTTCTACAAACGAAAGTTCTTTCTGCAGATGGAATTTTAGGACAAGACCTGACATATTTGTCGTTCATACTATTTATTGCCGTCATTGCCGGTATCGTTCAATTAGTCGAAATGGTTGTAGAAAGATTTTCACCATCCCTATACTCTGCACTGGGAATATTCCTCCCCCTTATAGCAGTAAATTGCGCAATTATGGGTGCCTCACTTTTTATGCAACAACGCATTGGTATGGATCCTAATAGCTCACAATATATCGGAGGCTTCGGTGATTGTATCGTTTACGCATTAGGTTCCGGCATTGGATGGTTGCTGGCAATTGTTTGTTTAGCGGCAATTCGCGAAAAAATGGCCTATACCAATGTCCCCAAGCCCCTACAGGGATTAGGTATTACATTTATCACTGTCGGATTAATGGCAATGGCTTTCATGTGTTTTTCCGGATTAAATATATAATTGATAGATCACAATGGATATAAATTTTATAATCTCAAGTATTGGCGTATTTTTGGTTACTATCCTTCTATTAGTAATCATCCTGCTCATAGCAAAAAAATATCTTTCGCCAAGTGGAAAAGTAAACATTACCATAAATGGTAAAAACACAGTTTCTGTAGAGCAAGGAAACAGTCTGTTATCCACATTGTCAGAAAACAATATATTCCTGCCTTCTGCCTGTGGTGGAAAAGGAAGTTGCGGACAATGCAAATGTCAGGTTGTTGCTGGTGGCGGAGAAATTCTCGATTCCGAAAAAGGTCACTTTACACGTAAACAAATAAAGGATCACTGGCGATTAGGATGCCAATGCAAAGTTAAAAGTGACTTATCCATCAATGTTCCAGATAGCGTAATGGGCGTCAAAGAATGGGAATGTGAAGTAATTAGCAACAGAAATGTAGCAACCTTTATAAAAGAATTTATCGTCAAATTACCAGAAGGAGAACATATGGACTTTATTCCAGGATCATATGCTCAAATTAAGATTCCAACCTATACGATGGATTATAACAAAGATATTGACAAATCTTTGATTGGCGATGAATATTTACCCGCATGGGAAAAGTTCGGTTTATTCAATTTAAAATGTGAAAATCATGAACCGACTATCCGTGCTTACTCCATGGCGAATTATCCAGCTGAAGGTGACCGTATCATGTTAACAGTGCGTATAGCTACTCCACCCTTCAAGCCCAAACCTCAAACAGGATTCCAAGATGTAATGCCGGGTATTGCATCATCATATATATTTACCTTAAAGCCTGGTGATAAAGTAATAATGAGTGGTCCTTATGGCGATTTCCATCCCCATTTTAACAGTGAAAAAGAAATGATATGGGTTGGTGGCGGTGCCGGCATGGCACCTTTGCGCGCTCAAATCATGCATATGACAAAAACGCTTAAAGAGACCAAACGAAAGATGTCATATTTCTATGGTGCCCGAGCATTAAATGAAGTCTTTTATCTAAAAGATTTCTTAGAATTGGAGAAAGAATTTCCGAATTTTACATTTCACTTGGCTTTAGACCGCCCAGATCCTGCAGCTGATGCCGCTGGCGTAAAATATACACCAGGATTTGTTCATCAGGTAATGTATAATACCTATTTAAAAGATCATGATGCTCCTGAAGACATTGAATACTATATGTGTGGCCCAGGCCCCATGTCCAATGCCGTCGTCAATATGCTTACCGATTTAGGAGTCGAAAGTGAAAGTATATTATACGACAATTTTGGTGGATAATATATTCATACTTAAATATAAAAGGAAGACATTTTCTATATGTCTTCCTTTTTTTGTAATTTTGCGTTCATAAATCAACCATCAAACTATAATATAAATATGGCAATAATAAAATGTCCTGAATGTGGACGTGAAATATCAGAAAATGCACCATTTTGTCCGAGTTGTGGAATTAAAATTGCACAGAATATAAAAAGATGTCCTGAATGTGGAACAATTTCTCTATTAAACAGCGATTTATGTCCTTATTGCGGCTATCCTTTTAAACAAGCATCAGACACGCCCAACGAAAAAGAGCATACTGCAATCCATGACAATAGTGCATATAATCCTAATTCGGAAGAACCCAAACAAGATATAAAGTCTAAGAAGAAATGGATTATCGGCATAGTAGCTGCAGTAATAATCATAATCATAGGGGGAACCATAATTTATATGCAGTCATCATGGCAGGCACAAGATGAAGAAGAAATGGCCTACCAAAATCTTACAAACGACGCCAACATCAGTGATTATGAGGATTTCCTAACAAATTATCCAGATAGTAAATACAAGACAGATGTACAAAACCGAATGAATACTCTAAAAGCTCAAAATGACAAGTGGTTGAGTATATGTCTTTCTGGATCTAAGAATGATTTTATTCAATTTATGAATGAATTCCCGTCCAGTCCTTATGAGCTGCAATGTAAAACAAAAATTGATTCTTTAGATTGGATGGATGCCAAACGACTTAATACTCCAGACGCTATCCAACGCTATTTGGAAGAACATCCAGATGGCAAATACATTGTAGAAGCACAAAAAATGCAAACCACTATTAACGACAAGAAAGTTGAACCACAAGAGGAAGACTTTATTCACTCAACCATGGTTCAATTTTTCACGGCACTAGGAACAAATGATAAAACTGCTGCTTGTGCTAATATCAGCCCCATAATGACAAACTTTTTACAGAAAAAAGATGCTAAAAAAGCGGATGTTATTGCAGCAATGGATCAAATGCATCCAGAAAGCATAACCTCCATGCAATTTATAGTTAATAGTGACTTCGTAATCAACAAAACAAAAGTTACAAACGGTTACAACTATTCTGTAAAATTCTCTGTTGATCAAAACATTGTACGTACAGATGAAGGAAAAACATTCGCTTCATATACAGTGTCTGCAGAGTTAACGCCACAATTCAAAATTAGTGCCTTAAAAATGACAGAGATTTCAAATAGATAAAAAAGCTTCTAAAATTTGGCTGTAAAGAAAATATTTCATATCTTTGCACCGAATTAAGAAAAAGGTTGCCGAAATGGCTCAGTTGGTAGAGCAATTCATTCGTAATGAATAGGTCCCCGGTTCGAGTCCGGGTTTCGGCTCTTCAAAAAAGAGAAGCTTCATCAGCTTCTCTTTTTTATTTTCATCAAGAACGGACAAAAACATGCAAATTCTATCTCCTGCTAAAATTAATATCGGTTTACATATAACAAGTAAACGACCTGATGGTTATCATAATCTAGAAACTATCTTTTATCCCATTCCACTATATGATACGCTTGAAGTAAAAATAATAGATTCGCCCCAATGTCCATATTGCTTTACATCGCATGGAATTAGCATTCCTGGAGCATCTGAAAAAAATCTTGTTATTAGTGTCTTTCAACAGATGCAGCACGAATTTTCACTCCCCCCATTGGACATTACCCTGCACAAAAAAATTCCCGTAGGTGCAGGACTGGGAGGAGGTAGCAGCGACGCCGCATCCATGATGATCATACTCAACCATATGTTTCAACTGGGACTATCGGATAATGAAATGGAAACACGCATTGCCTCATTCGGTGCCGACTGCCCATTTTTTATCCGCAAAAATCCTGTTTATGCAACGGGAATTGGGAATATTTTTCAAACGGCAGAAATTGACTTAAACGGATATTATTTAATCTTAGTAAAGCCCCAAATTCACGTTTCAACTGCACAAGCATACGCTTTTGTTAAAGCACATCCTGCAGACATAGACTTACGCGATGCTACAAAACTTCCGATTTCACAATGGAAGCGCTGCATAAAAAACGATTTTGAAGAAAGCGTTTTTTCCCAATTCCCTCACATCGCAGCAATAAAGCAAAAATTATATGATCTTGGAGCAGAATATGTTTCAATGAGTGGGAGCGGAAGTTCTGTTTTTGGTCTCTTTAAACAGGCTATTCCCCTTCTACACAAACAATTTATTGACTGTTTCACTTTTCAAGCACCATTATCAAAATGATTTTTTATTTTTCTGCAACAGGAAACAGCAAACTCATTGCCTCATATTTAAGCAAAAGCTTACAGCTATCTGCTTTAGATATGAACCAACACGACATAACAGATTTTACTTCCGATAATGTTGTCGGACTTATATTTCCTGTACACGCTTGGGGGATGCCATCTGTTATAAAAAAATATTTGCCCAAAATCATACCTAGCTTAAAACGCGCATCGTATATATTTATTATATTATGTTGTGGTGATGATGTTGGATATTGCGATATTCATGTTCGAAAATTACTCAGGAAACATAACATTGAAATTTCTGCTATTTTTTCATTGAACATGCCCAACACATATATCGGTATACCGGGGTTTGATATTGATACCTCCGACATACAGAATGATAAGCTCTTACAAGCACATGACAGGTTAAACGAAATAACAGCAATCATAAACCAAAGAAAAAACACGACAAATGTTATTAGAGGATCATTTGCTTTTTTAAAGTCTGGACTAATCCGATGGCTTTTTAACAAGTTCATGATTAACGATGCTTTTTTTAGGGTCGATTCTAAACTTTGCACCAAATGTAAACAATGCGCCAAAGTTTGTCCTCAAAACAACATAACTTTTACCCCTTACCCAAAATGGAATCACAACTGTTTGACATGCTTTGCCTGTTTTCATGCATGTCCTCATAAAGCCATAAAATTTAAATTGTCAGGTGGAGAGAAAGGACAATACAAAGCCCCTGATTCTTTATAATATAACACATAAATTAATCATCAACATGGAAAGAACTTGGAAAGAAATAAAAACGTATCAAGAGATATTATTTGATTTTTACAACGGCATCGCCAAAATCACAATAAATCGCCCCAGATATCGCAATGCATTTACTCCATTAACTGTTTCTGAAATAAGTGATGCACTTTCTTATTGCAAGAATCATGCAGAAATCAGAATCGTGGTACTCACGGGACAAGGTGATATAGCATTCTGTGCGGGAGGAGACATGCATGTAAAAGGACGTGGAGGATATATCGGTGAAGATGGCGTTCCGCGTCTTAATGTATTAGAAGTACAAAAACAGATTCGCAGTCTTCCCAAGCCTGTCATTGCAATGGTTAACGGATATGCCATTGGAGGAGGACACGTGCTGCATTTGATGTGCGATCTGACAATCGCTTCCGAGAATGCCAAATTCGGGCAAACAGGGCCACGTGTAGGTTCGTTCGACGCAGGGTTTGGCGCATCCTACCTTGCCCGAATTGTAGGACAAAAAAAAGCTCGTGAAATATGGTTTATGTGTCGCCAATATACTGCTTCAGAAGCCGAAAAAATGGGTATGGTAAACAAGGTCGTACCACAAAACCAACTTGAAGATGAAGTTGTGGCCTGGTCTGAAGAAATGATGCGACTTTCTCCTCTGGCATTACGTATGATCAAAGCCGGACTCAACGCAGAATTAGACGGCCAAGCCGGTATTCAGGAATTAGCTGGTGATGCCACAATGCTATATTACATGACGGATGAGGCACAGGAAGGCGGACGTGCATTTCTGGAAAAGCGTGCTCCCAATTTTGACACATTCAAGAAAATGCCTTAATCACAAATTCCGCCCATAAAAATCAGACGACATGGAAATAGAAATTATACCAGAATGCCTCCAGTTTAAAAAGCCGGCCGGTACTTCAAGAGGCGTATATACGACACGCCAAATTTATCTGATCAAAGCGTGCCATAACAATACTATTGGCTGGGGCGAATGTGCTCCACTTCCCGACTTAAGCCAAGATGCTTTATCGCAAGATGAATACCTAACCTTGCTTCAACGCTTTACATGCGAAATAGAAATGACACAACAAATTCCATATGAAGAACTCCGCCCATATCCTTCTATGCTGATGGGATTAGAAAGTGCCATGCGTCATTTGCATAGTGGAAGTTGGCATCATTACCCACACACAAAATTCAGCAAAGCAGAAAGTGGTATCCCTATCAACGGCTTGGTGTGGATGGGAAACATTGAAGAAATGAACCAAAGAATGCAACAAAAGCTGAAAGAAGGCTACACATGCATAAAATTAAAAATCGGAGCACTTGATTTTGACGATGAACTGCAATTGGTAAAAAAAATCCGAAGACAATATTCATCAACTGATGTAGAAATCAGAGTTGACGCTAACGGAGGATTTCAACCAGGAGATGGATGTATGAAGAAACTTGAACAATTGGCCCAGTTAAATGTTCATAGCATTGAGCAACCAATAAAACAAAATCAACTTGACGATTTGGCAAAAATATGCCAAAACTCCCCTATTCCTATTGCTTTGGATGAAGAACTAATTGGTGTAAATTCTTTATCTGAAAAAAAAGAGCTACTCCAATACGTACGTCCTCAATATATCGTATTAAAGCCTTCATTACATGGTGGTTTTTATGGGGCTGAAGAATGGATCAACGAAGCCCGCAAACTTAATATAAAATGGTGGGTAACCAGTGCTCTTGAAAGTAACATTGGATTAAATGCTATTGCTCAATGGACGGCATTACAATCAAACGACCAATATTCCATGGCACAGGGACTGGGAACAGGATTGCTATTTGTTCGAAACTTTGACGAAGTTCCTCTAAAATTAGCAAATGGAAAGTTATATACGTTTTAAAACGATTCCTAAGAGATGACTTTATCTGAATTCATGAACGAATGGGAAAGGCCAACCGATTATATTTCCGTAAAGACATCTGGTTCTACTGGCACCCCAAAAGAAATAAACATATCAAAAGCCAATATGCGCCGCAGCGCAGAAATAACATGTCGTTTTCTGGGCTTGCATCCCGGTGATACGGCTTTACTATGTATGCCATTAGATTATATTGCAGGAAAGATGG